>Ga0209604_1000412_pt1 | contig 40462 bp, 30 predicted proteins | sample AD_UKC097_MetaG_FD_184405 | JGI IMG/M metagenome (GOLD analysis project Ga0209604, IMG submission 184405) | Active sludge microbial communities of municipal wastewater-treating anaerobic digesters from USA - AD_UKC097_MetaG (SPAdes) (version 2) | ecosystem: Engineered > Bioreactor > Anaerobic >... | reverse complement strand
CAATTATCGGCTCAGCTGCTGGAGTATGTCGATACATACAACAAGACAAGGGCTAAACCTTTCGAGTGGACATACACCGGTAAACCCTTAAAAATATAGTTTACTTTTTAATTAATTACAACACTAGATGATGGAGAAATCTTCGGTAAAAGGGAAGAATCAGAATCCGGTATCCAGACAAGGAGCCTTAGCGGGGCTCCGCTTCCTCCCTTGATTTTCATGGGAGCGGCTACCACATAGAAATTACGCGCAGGTACCGACTCCAGGTGCGCCACGTTTTCATAGGCTGTGACATTGTGGCTGAACAGGGTGCGGTGGGTAAGAAAATCTGCGGATTGTCCATAGTCGATACCCGGCGTGTCTATACCTACAGCTTTTACATTTCTTTCTTCTATGAGCCATAAGGCGGCCGCGGGATCCAGCCCGGGAAAATGCAATTCTGCAACACCCTCTGCTCCGGATTTGAGGGTTCCGGTGTACTGCAGGGGATCGTTCCAGTATTGGCCAAAACCGGTGCGCAACAGCACTATAGCTTGTGCCGGAATGGCCCCGTTCATTTTTTCCCATAACAGGAAATCTTTTTGGGTGATCAGGTAATCCCTGTCTGCCAGGGCCTTGCCTGATACATCCACACAAATTCCTTCTCCGGTGAATTCTTCCGGAAGGATCTGCTCAATGGATCTGCCATTTTCCGTAAAATGTAACGGAGCGTCAAAATGGGTTCCCCCGTGCTCTTCCGCTGCGTACAGGAAAGAGGAATAAAAATAGCCTTTGTCATTGATCCCGTATGTAACGGTATCATGGCTGAAAGTCACGTTGGTTGGCCAGTAAACGGTGCTTTTTTCAAAATCCCGTGTCAGATCCAGCCATTGGCCGCGGTCCCAGCAGATTTGTTGGCCGGAAATATTCCTGCAACCCGCCGTGACCAGTAATAATATGATCATGTAATGTTTTGTCATCGGTAGCCTGGTTTTATTACTTCAAATATAACATGATTTGAAGTACATTTGTAATTTTTGACTATGATTGATACTGTTATTTTTGATCTGGGCGGGGTTATTGTTGACATAGACCGGGACCGCTCTGTGAAAGCATTTGAAGCGCTGGGCCTGAAAGAGGCCGGATCTTACCTGGATCCTTACCACCAAAGCGGCATCTTCCTGGAATTGGAAGATGGCCGGCTGGATGCCGAAGGGTTTTGCGAACGTCTTGGCCGGTTGTGCGGCAGGCCGGTTTCCTTCCTGCAGGCGCAGCAGGCCTGGATGAAATTCATTGCCGGCGTGTCTGTAGAGAAACTCGCCTATGTGGACAGCCTGAGAAAAGATTACCGGGTTTGCCTGCTGAGCAACACCAATCCTTTTATCATGGAATGGGCACGCAGTCCGCGTTTTACCCCTGCAGGCCGGGCACTGGATGATTATTTTGATCAATTATTCCTTTCCTACATCAGGAAATGCGTGAAGCCGCATAGGAAAATCTTCCGGGATATGACAGACACCCTGGGAACTGCGCCGGAAAACGCTCTCTTTATTGATGACGGGCCAGCCAACATCGCCACAGCAAAAACAATGGGCTTTATCACCCTTATGCCCGAAAACAGGACCAACTGGATCCCTGATGTTCAGAAAGTGCTTGCAAATTCGGTAACAAGCCGGAACAGGGAAAGGTAACGGCAGGTATATATGTGATCGTTATCATCCAGGGGGGTATGGTACACATCATACGCATCCCCGTCAACCATTATGTAAAGTGCAGGAACCTCTTTCATGGCAAAAGGGTAATGATCGCTGTCATTGGATAGCGGATTGTGCTCAATGGCACCAAACAGGTCCAGGCTGTCGTTGATATGCAGGAAACGTTGCAGGGTTTCCTCTCCTGCGGGTCCGGTTTCCACAAAAAGGCGGTCCCCGTTATCGGCCACCATGTCCGGATCAATTACCTGCAGTGTCCTGTCAAGGAGCACTACCGGGTGGTTGGTGTAATACGTCGACCCAAGCAGGTTGTTTTCTTCTGCAGCCGCTGCGATGAAAATATAAGTAAGCTCCGGCCTGTTCTCCGGCAGGGCATAGTGACGGGCCAGGGTCAGGATAAAAGCCACTCCCGATGCATTGTCGTTGGCCCCCGGATAATACACATCTTTGCCAAAATGTCCCAGGTGGTCATAATGCGCGATAAACACAATACAGGAATCTGCCCTGGAAGAGCCGGGGATATGTGCAATTACATTGGAAGAAATATAGCCATCTATCATCCTGCTTTCAAAACAGACACGTATGTGTTTCCCTTCACGCGGGAATCCGGGTCCTGCCCATATGACAGGGATGGGTTGCAGCGAAGCGCTCCGCGACTTAAAAAAGGACGGTTGTTTGTCCTGGACCATGATCAGGCCCGAGACGGGCATTTTATACAGTACCGCCGGGGCTATGCCCATGTATTTATATACAAGGTCGTATTGCAGTACAACGTATGCATTGCGGAAATCACCGCTTTCCAGTAAAGGCAGCAACCGCTCCGGGTCATGATCTTCCGGGCTGATGTACTTCAGGGGCCAGGTTCCTTTTTGTGAGGGGGAGAATTCCCGGGCAATAAAATCCCTTCCCGGTTCCAGGGCTATCCCGTCTACCGACATTTCCATTCTCTTGTGGAAGACGTTAACGTTGTAAGAAAATGGCTGCAGGTATCCTCCATTTACAGAGGGTTCCACCCCGGGGATCTTTTTGAACTGCCGGGTAATGTATTTTGCCGCTTTCCGGTCACCTTTTTTAAAATCTGAACGTCCCTCGAATTTTTTTGAGGACAATTCCCTGATGATTTCTTTGTAATAAGTGGTATCCTGTGCTTGTGATAAAGAAAAAAATCCAAGCAAAATTACTGTAATGATAAAAAACCGCTGTTTCATGACTGCAAAGATATATTTTTTCTACATTTGTGACCATGAAACGATTGGCATTGATTGTACTGGCAATCGCAGCGTTTGCCTGTACAGAAAAACACATCCGGACCATTTCTCCGGAAGCAGATGTTGTTATGGCCCGGTTGCAGCAGGCTGTAGGAAACAACCAATTTTTCTTTGGACAGGAAGACTTTCCCTTTTACGGACATTCCTGGGAGTATGAAGAAGGCCGCAGTGATGTTAAAGAGGTTTGCGGTGATTATCCGGCCGTTCTGGGGTGTGATCTGGGCCACATAGAACTGGGAGATCAAAAGAATCTGGACGGTGTGCCTTTTGATGTTATGCGTAAAGCCATAACAGACCATTACAAGGCGGGTGGGATTGTCACCATAAGCTGGCATGCCCGCAACCCGCTAACCTCTTCCAATGCCTGGGATGTTTCGGACAACACGGTGGTGGCCTCTGTTCTGGAAGGCGGCTCACATTATGATTTGTTCCAGATGTGGCTTGATAAAGTGGCCGTTTTTCTGGATTCTCTCAGACTGGAAGACGGAACACTGATCCCCGTTATCTTCAGGCCCTGGCATGAGCATACCGGCTCCTGGTTCTGGTGGGGCAGAAAACTGTGCTCCAGCCAGGAGTATATAGCCTTGTGGAAGATGACGGTGGACTATATGAGAAACCGGGGGCTGGACAACCTGATCATTGCCTATTCCCCCAATTACGGGGGCCTGGACCGGGAAGCATATATGGAACGGTACCCCGGTGATGATTACGTTGACCTGCTGGGACTGGACGCATACGGCGACGGACAGGAGTTCCTGGACATGCTGCGCAATGAGCTTTCCATGGTGGCCCAGTTGGGTAAAGAGCACAAAAAAGCCATTGCCCTGACAGAGTGCGGCATGGGTGGCCTTGGAAATCCCCTGTGGTTTACACAAATCCTGCTTAAAGCCACGGAAGGGCATCCAGTAAGCTATGCCCTGGTATGGCGCAATGCCCCGGACTACCTGATGCCCATGCATATATTCGCTCCATACCCCGGACATGCATCGGAGCAAGATTTTGTCGCATTCTACCAGGATTCCCGTACCCTGTTCCTGAACGACTGATGCAACGGGTATGAAAAATTTTTTTTTTATCTTATTGATTCTGTCCCTTGCCGCTTCTATGCCTGCGAGGTCTCAGAACGTACAGTTGCATTACAGGACAGGGCAGTGGCTTTATCCCGACACCCTGGGAAAAGATGCCCGTATTCTAAGCACCGTGGAAATGTTCCGGATGGACCCCTGGGGAGATACTTTTTTCTTTGTCGACATGACATATACCCCGCAGGGAGTAAACTACGCCTATTGGGAGATTGCCCGCAACCTCAAATTCTGGGACGCTCCTTTTGCGGCACACCTTGAATATAATGGCGGACTGCTCGGATCAATATTGTTCAACCATTCCTGGCTGGCGGGTGTGAACTACGCCATAGCCAGCAAGGACGGGTCAAAGTCCTTTTCCTTGTCGGCCATGTACAAATACATCCAGGGATTGTCAAAACCGTCTAATTTTCAGTTGACTGCCATATGGAACATGAACCTGGCCGGCGGGAAATGCACTTTTTCCGGTTTTGTGGACTGGTGGAGGCAGGGAGATAAATATATCTTCCTGTCCCAGCCGCAATTCTGGGTCAACCTGAACGCTTTTGAAGGCATCGGCGATTCCTTCTGTCTGAGTGTGGGAACCGAGGTGGAATTGAACAGCAACCTTTTTTATAAAGGTTTCTACGTGATTCCCACCCTGGCTGTGAAATGGACCTTCCGTTAAGCAGGAAGCTATTGCATCACTTCGCGGATCTGCTGCGCTGTTACCGGTAACCGTTCACTACCCAGCAGCCGGTGCCCGTCGGCGGTGACGAGTACATCGTCTTCTATGCGGATCCCGCCAAAGCCATAAAGCGGTTTACACTTTTCAAAATTGATAAATGCAGCATTGTGCCCGCTGGCTTTCCACATTTCCAGCAGGGCAGGGATTACATAAAATCCCGGCTCAACGGTCATTACGTTGCCTGCTTCCAGAAGACGGGCCATGCGCAAGGATTTTAGACCAAACTGGGTGCTTCGGGAAACGGTATTGTCATAGCCCACATAATTTTCTCCCAGGTCTTCCATATCGTGCACATCCAGGCCCATGTTGTGTCCAAGTCCGGTGGGGAAAAAGGCGGCATGGGCCGCTGCAGCCACCGATTCGGCGGTATCTCCTTTCATCAGGCCGAGGTCTTTGAGTCCGTCTGTGATAATGGTGGCAGCTGCAAGATGGACATCCCTGAAGCGTACCCCCGGGGCACACATGCTGATACAGTGGTTATTGGCCCTGAGGACAAGGTTGTACAGGTCGGCGGCAATCCCCTGAAAGACCCCGCCCACCGGGATGGTACGGGTAAAATCGCTGCAATAATGGCTTTGCAGTTCCGCCCCGGCATCCATGAGCAGCAACCGGCCTGCGGTCAGTACCTGGTTGTGGGCATGGCCATGCATCACTTCCCCGTTCTGTGTCAGGATAATAGGGAAAGAAGGCATGTACCCGCCACTGACAGCAATACCTTCCATGATCCCGGCCAGCTCCTGTTCAACCATCCCGGGCTTAGCCAGTTTCATAGCCGTATAGTGCATGGCATAACCCAGGTTGCAGGCACGGTCTATCTGCTCAATTTCTTCAGGCTGTTTTATCATGCGCATGCTCACAACAGCCCGTATAAGCTCTTCCGAGGCTTTTTCTTTTTGCTCCTTTGGATGGATATCCAGCATATCCATCAGCTCAATCATGTTCTCGCCCCGGTAGGGAGGCAGAAAATGAACCGTGCGTCCCTTCCTTTTCTGTTCGCGGATATAATCAGCCAGGTTTTTCCGGGGTGAAGTGTGTGAGAGGCCTATCTTTTCTGCTTTTTCCTGCATGGCAGGAAGCGGCCCTGTCCAGACAATATCGTCCAGGCTTACATCGTCTGCAAACAGCACTTCCTTTCCTGTTTCAAAATCTATGACGGCTGCCAGATCGGGTTCGTCCAGACCAAAATAATACAGGAACGTACTGTCCTGCCGGAAATGGTATGTGTTCGCGCTGTAATTACAGGGAGCTTCACGGTTACCCATGAAAAGTCCAATTCCTTTATTCAGTTTTGATTTGAGCGTCTGACGGCGTTGGGTGTATATTTCCTTAGAAAACATAATGGTTTATTTTTCTCAAAGATAGCAAAAAGTCATGTACCTTTGCCCCATGCTGCCTACTTCTCGCAAGGAACTGGACCGTCTTGGCTACGGGAATGTTGATATCATACTTTTCACCGGAGACGCCTATGTGGACCACCCGTCCTTTGGGGCCGCGGTCATTGGAAGGGTTCTCCATGCCAGCGGATACAGGGTGGCAGTAGTTCCACAACCCAACTGGAGGGATGATCTGCGGGATTTTAAAAAACTGGGAGTGCCGAGGCTTTTTTTCGCCGTCACTTCCGGGAATATGGATTCCATGGTTAACCATTATACGGCAGCCAAACGCCTGCGCAGTAACGATGCCTACACGCCCGGCGGCCGGCCCGGTATGAGGCCCGATTATGCCGTTACCGTTTATACCCGGATCCTGAAACAGCTCTATCCCAACGTCCCTGTAGTATTGGGAGGCATTGAAGCATCGCTGCGCCGCCTGACGCACTACGATTATTGGTCAGACACGCTCAAACCTTCTGTGCTGATTGAATCGGGAGCAGATTACCTGGTTTATGGCATGGGAGAACGGCCCATTACCGTGCTGGCCCGCAAACTCAGAGAACATGCTGCTCTGGAGGAAATCCGGACAATCCCGCAAATAGCATATCTTGCGGCCGGGCGTGACCAGATTGCATCCGCTCCTGAAAAAATCCTATACCTCCCTTCCCACACGGAATGCCTTACCAGTAAAAAAATGTTTGCAGAGCATTTCCGGGTATTTGAACAGCAGGCCAATGTTTCTGATCCGCTTGTCCTGGCTGAACCCATGGACCAAAAGGAAGGCAGGACCGTGGTTGTCAATCCTCCGTACCCTCTGATGACCACGGCCCAGCTGGACCAGGTTTATGACCTGCCTTTTACTTACCAGGCCCACCCGCGTTATAAAGGAAAGAGCATTCCTGCGCTGGAAATGATCCGTTTTTCGGTATGTCTTCACCGGGGATGTTTTGGCGGATGCAGCTTTTGTACCATTGCAGCCCACCAGGGTAAGCGGATTTCTTCCCGCTCCCCGGAATCGGTCACCGCAGAAATAGCCAGACTTACCACCCTGGAAGAATTCAGGGGCCATCTTTCGGACCTTGGCGGCCCTACAGCCAATATGTATTGCATGCAGGGCAGAAACCCGGCACTATGCGATGCCTGTAAACGGACCTCCTGCCTTTTTCCGGTTATGTGCAAAAACCTGGACACATCCCATAAGGCCTTGCTGGATCTGTACCGTACAGTCAGAAATATCCCCGGTGTAAAAAAAGCCACCATAGGAAGCGGAATCCGCTATGACCTGTTTTTGAATGAAAAAGGATTTCTCAATGAAGAAGGAGAACAATATTTCCGGGAATTGCTGAAATATCACGTATCGGGAAGGCTGAAGGTTGCCCCTGAACACACGCAGGACAAGGTGCTGGGCATGATGCACAAGCCTTCATTTGCATTGTACAGGGTCTTAAAACGTGAATTCCTGGGTGAAACTAAAAGAACGGGGTCCCGCTTGCAGTTAATTCCATATTTCATTTCTTCACATCCGGGGTGCACGCAAAGGGACATGAACCTGCTGGCCGGAATCTTTAAAAGTGAAAATATCCGGGTGGAACAGGTTCAGGATTTCACCCCCACCCCCATGACCAAATCTTCTGTTATGTATTATACAGGACTTGTTCCGGAAACAGGAGATGTGGTTTTTGCAGAGCATGATATGCAAAAAAAAGCCCTCCAGAAGGAAGGCTTTTTCAAGTATAACCGTAAATCCTAATAGCCCGGATTCTGTTGTGAGCGAACGCCTTCGTTTGCATTCATCTCGTCTATTGATATGGGCAGGATGGTTTTGTGGAATGTCCGGTTGATGGTTTTTTCACGGTGTGTGATCACTACCATGGGGAAAATAAAGTCATCATTAAAGGTGATGGTCTTATTCAGGCGCATCATGTCAAAAAAGCGATGACCTTCTGCGAACAGTTCCTTGCTTCTTTCATCCAGTATCATGTCTGAGGTTATGTTCGAGACAGTTGCCGGAGCCAGATTGGGAGAACGTTTGCGGATGGCGTTCAGATAAGTGACTGCCTTATCCTTGCTGTTGGAAGCCAGGGCGGCCTCTGCAGCTATCAGGTATACCTCGGACAAACGGATCACTTTGATGTTCACAGCCGTGGACGAGCCCTTGCCATCACCGGCCAAAGTAGTGCTTCCGCTGTATTTGTAGCAGGAACCATAACGGTATACGTCTGTATCTTTATAAGATTCATCGTAGTCCATAACGCCCCAGCGTACATCATCGGGATCCTGGTTCATTCGTTCAAGCCAGTAATCGCTGGCCATGAACCATCCCATGGCAGAGGTAGAACCGTGACCATGGCGGCGCAGGTAAAAGCTAAGCGATCCGGATCCAAGGTCTGCTTCACCTTGCAGTATGGCCAGTTCAAATATGGATTCGGTATTGTACTGTGCAGTCCATGAGCTGACCCAGTTGTTATTGGTGTACAGGGTATATACCTTGGAATTTATGATCTCTTCTGCAGCGGCCAGGGCACCACCCCAGTTTTCCATATACAGGTAAACACGTGCCAGGATAGCTTTATTGGCATAGTAGTTAATATACCCGTTGGTCTTAGTTTTGTTCAACAGGGGGGCTCCGTCGGTCAGGTCTTTGACAATCTGAGTGTAGACTTGTTCCACAGTGGCCCTTGAGGGCTGCGAGGAAGCATCCAGGGGTTCCAGTACAAGGGGAACACCCAGGGCTGTTTTGTCCATGTTGTAGGGTTTGCCATACAGGCGCACCAGGTCAAAATACATCAGGGCGCGCAGGGTAAGAGCCTGTCCTTTATAAACAAGCAGGGCACTGGTGGAATTTCCTGCCTCCTCTATCTTCTGGATGTTGATAAGCAGGTTGTTTACCTGTGCCAGGCAGTGATAGATCTGGCTCCAATATCCGGAATAGGAGTTGGAAGAGGGGGAGTGGTTGAAGGTATATAAAGCGTCCAGACCCCTGCCCTGGGAACGAATTGCAAAGTCACCACCTTTGGCATCGCCGTACATGATGAAGTTACGTCCGTAATAGCTTGAAGATGTCATCTTGCTCATAATTCCGTTCATAATCACTTTGGCGTCGGCCGCTGTGGTAATGGACGTTTCGGCTGCGGCGGAATTACTGGGTTTTACATCCAGGAATCCTTCACAAGACATGGTCAGAACAACGCAAATTGCTGCTAGTAATATATTTATCTTTTTCATAGTGTTGTTCAGTTAATCGTTAAAAACTAAATTCCAGGCCGAAGGTGAAGGTCTTGCCCAAGGGGATTTCCCATCCCCTGGATCCATATTCGTTCACTTCGGGGTCGTATTCCTTATGAGCTGCAAGTGTCCACAGGTTGGTACCGTTGAAGAATATCCTGGCGTTCTGGATACTGATCTTGTTGGTCCAGGCACGGGGCAGGGTGTAGGAAACTGTTACGTTCTTCAGTCTCAGGTAGTCGGCAGGGTTCATATGGCGGCTGCTCTTCTGGTTCACATCTTCCATGTCAATGGCAATGCGCTGTGGGTATTTTGCAGTCTTGTTATCCGGAGTCCAGCGGTTGTCATAGCAATACTGTGACATGATACGTTCCCAGTAATAACCATCGTCATTAACGTCACGGCCAACGGCATTGTAGGTGTATCCTCCGATCTTGTATACAAAGTTCAGGGCTATGCTGAGTCCTTTCCAGCTCAAATCGGTGGCAAATCCTCCAAAGAAATCAGGATGGGCGTCGCCCAGGATCACTTCATCGGCTTTGGAGTAGTTGTAAGTTGCCGGACGGCCGTCAACGGTAACGTCGGCCTGCGAATCGTTGTTCAGGAACCAGACATTCCTCCCGGTCTCATCTTCAACTCCGGCCCATTCAAGGCCGTAGAGGGCCAGGGTAGATTCACCTTCACGGTAAATGAACTTGGCACGGGCATCATCCCCCGTGGGATCATACCAGACAATGTCCTTACCATCATAAAGCTTGGTTACCGTGGAACGAATCCAGGACCCGGTCAGACCGGCACTCCAGCGCAGGTCTGCCGTGCGGATGATATCGCCGCTCAATTCAATTTCAAGACCATGGTTGTTGATCTCCCCAATATTCTTCAGGGTTGAGCTGAATCCGGTAACCGTAGAGATGGGAACGCTTTGCAGCAGGTCTTTGGAATCCCTGTTGAAATACTCAATGGTTCCGTTCAGACGGTTGTTGAACAGACCGAACTCCAGGGCCACATTATACGTGTAACTTGTTTCCCAGGAAAGGTTGGCATCGGCAATGTTGGCCACGCCACCACCCGGATCTTCCATATACTTGTTCCCGTAGGAAGTAAGGGCACGCCATCCGTAGTTGGAAGAGGGAAGTGTTCCGTTCACACCGTAGGAACCCCTCAGGCGCAGGTTGCTGATCTGGGTTATGTCTTTCATGAAACCCTCATTGTTGATTCTCCAGGAACCGGCAACAGACCAGAAGTTCCCCCAGCGGGTGTTGGAGCCCAGGCGTGAGGAGCCGTCACGGCGGAATGAACCGGACAGGTAATAACGTCCGTCATAGCTGTATTCGGCACGCGAGAGCAGGGATAACATGGTGCTGCCCCAATAGTAGGCGTTGGCATCCAGAACCCCGGCCGTGGCAACCGTATGCAGGGCGCTGGTGGGCAGGTTGGTTCCGGAAGAACGCTGGAAATCGGTTCTGTTGTCTTCTGCTTCCCAACCTACAAGGAAATTGACCGTGTGTTTGTCTGCGAAATCCTTATCGTAATTCAACGTTGTGGACGATACAATCTTCTGGAAATTGGTAGACATTTCATGTACCTGACCCTTCACGCTGGATGCGTTAAAGTGGTTTGCGCTATAGTAGATGTGGTCCCTGGTCTGTGTGTTGTCAAATGAAAGGACGGATTTCAATACCAGTTCAGGCATGAACTTCACAGTCAGTGTTTCATTGGCTGATAAACGCAGCACATTGGATTCGTTTTCCCATTCATTGTTGTAATATACCTGGTTGTAGGCATAACTTCCGTAACGGGCGGTCCAGGGGGCACCTGTTTTATAATCTGTGGGCCAGTAAAGGGGCCACAAAAGGTTGCGTGACTGCATGAAATAGTTGCTTCCGGTGCTGCGGGTATCGTTGAAACCGTGCTGCACGTTCCTGGCAATATTCACGTTGGTGTTGAACTCAATGAGCTTGCCCACCTTCTGGTTCACGTTCACGCGGCCGGCAATACGGCTGAAGTCGTTGACCGTGCTGCGTCCCTGTTCCTTTGTATAGGAAAGGGATGAATAATAGCTGGTTCTGTCGCTGGCACCGCTTACCGACAGGTCGTATGTCTGGTAAATAGCCGTGCGGAACAGGACATCGTCCCAGTTATAGTATTTACCTTCCCTGTTTTCCTGTCCATCTGTCATTCCCAGTATTTTCAGGGAGTTCACCGTGTGATCATCGGCCGTAAAATAGTACCCGTGTTTGTTAAAACGTTTGTTTAACTGGGAAAGGGCAGAAGCACTGGAGGCCTGATCTGTTTTGCCGTCGTATTTTCCGGCATTCCAGAAGTTCTCATAATAAAGTTCAACCTGCTGCTCGGGGCTGGCAATGTCAAAGTTAACGGTGGCAAAGGAGGGAGTGAGCCCTACAGATGCTTTGAAATTGACCACAGGTCTTCCCAGGCGCCCGGTCTTGGTTGTCACCAGAATGACACCGTTGGCGGCGCGGGAACCGTATAGTGCAGAAGCTGCAGCGTCTTTTAGAACGGTTATAGATTCAATGTCCTGGGGATTGAGTGTACTCATCACGTTGTTGGTGGAATAGATGTATCCACTCATTTGCCCGGTGTTCCCCGAAGTCACGGGAACCCCGTCAATAACGTAAAGCGGTTCGTTGGAGGCGTTCATGGATCCGATACCGCGTACACGAATGCTCGATACGGCACCGGCCTGACCGGAATTGGTCGAAATCTGCATACCGGCCACTTTTCCGCTCAGGGCATTTTCGAAGGATAGGGTGGAAACGTCTTTAATGGCATCGGATTTGACCACAGAAGCGGCACCCGTGTAGGTCCCTTTTCTGGCTGTCCCGTAAGCCACCACCATGACCTCTTCCAAAGCCAGGGCATCAGGGCTCATGGTGATATTCAGTACACTCCTTCCTTCTACTGGTACCTGGATGGTTGTAAAACCGACATAGGATAAGACAAGAATTGCGTCCGAAGGACATCTTTCGATAACAAAATTCCCGTCTATATCGGAATTTGCTCCGAGTCCTCTTTCCCCTTGTATAAGAATGGTAACAAAGGGAAGGGGAGAACCGTCTTCTGAAGATGTTACCTTACCGGTAACCCGCGATTGTGCAAAAGCAGCGGTGGTAATCAACACTGCCAGCACAAAAAATAAAGATTTCTTCATGAAAATTTGGTTAGGTTAGTAATAATGGTTTAAAATATGTGATGACACATAGCGAACAAAGATAAGAAACAAAATTTTAACGGCAATAGGCAGATTCCTTTTAATTCTTGGTAAAATAAGGTAATTTTGTTGCGAAATCTAAATAATTATCCACATGCACGTGCATACTGTCAGTCCTTTACCCATAGAAACCGATATCCCGGAAAAGGTCATAAATGGGGAAATCTGTCTGGAATTATCTGAAGAATCACGCCGGTTAATTGATCAATGCCGGCAGTACCTTGACAGGAAGGTGCGCAATTCAGCAGAATTGATTTATGGTGTCAATACAGGATTTGGGGGTTTGCACAACGTTGCCGTAGGAAATAAAGACCTGGAGCGGTTACAAAACAACCTGGTTATGTCACACGCCTGCGGAATGGGACCCCAGGTGCCTGAAGTAATTGTCCGGCTCATGCTCTTTCTGAAAATCAGGTCTCTCTCCTACGGTTATTCGGGTGTACAGCTTAAGACCGTGGAACGTCTGGCAGACTTCTTCAACCTGGGGGTGACCCCTGTTGTTTATGAACAGGGATCATTGGGGGCTTCCGGAGACCTGGCTCCCCTGGCCCATCTGGCACTGCCTCTTATAGGACTGGGAGAGGTGGACTTCCGGGGGAAGAGGATCACGGGCAGTGAACTGAACCGGCAAATGGGCTGGGAACCTATTGCCCTGCAATCCAAAGAAGGGCTGGCCCTGCTTAACGGAACCCAGTTCATGTGTGCTTTCGGATTATGGTGTCTTGTGAAGGCTCAAAGACTTGCAGACCAGGCAGACATAATCTGCGCCCTGTCACTGGATGCATACGACGGGAGGCCCGAACCTTTCACCAGGGAAGTTCATCAGATCAGGCCCCATGCCGGGCAGGCCACATCGGCCGCCCGGATAATGGAATGCCTGCAGGGGAGCGAACTTATTCAAAGGCAAAAGGAGCACGTCCAGGATCCGTATTCGTTCCGTTGTGCGCCACAGGTGCACGGAGCCACCAGGGATTGTATTGAATATGTGGCCCGGGTGATGACCACAGAGATGAACTCGGCCACAGACAATCCCACCATATTTCCTGCGCTGGACAAGATCGTCTCGGCCGGAAATTTTCACGGCCAGCCCCTGGCCCTGGCTCTGGATTTTCTGGCTATTGCCGTGGCAGAACTGGGAAGCATATCGGAACGCCGGATCAATCAGCTGGTTTTGGGAAAAAGAGGTTTACCCCCATTCCTGGTGGCAAGGCCCGGACTCAACAGCGGGTTCATGATCCCGCAGTATACCGCAGCCTCGATTGTCAGCCGGAACAAACAGTTGTGTACACCCTGTTGTGTGGATTCCATAGATTCCTCACAGGCCCAGGAAGACCATGTCAGCATGGGGGCCAACTCGGCACTCAAGTGTTATACAGTGGTAAACAATGTGCGACAGGTGCTGGCAACGGAACTATTCAATGCTGCGCAGGCCCTGGAGTTCAGAAGACCGTCACGAACCTCTGAGCGGCTGGAAAAGCTGGTGGCCGAATTCCGTAAACACGTGCCCTTTATAGAAGACGACACCACCATGTATCCGCACCTGCACAAGGCAGATAAATTTTTAAAAGATGAATGGCATTTTAATTGAGAACATACGACAGCTGGTTCAGGTCAGGGAGCGTCAGGAAAACAATCCTTCTTTTTGCCGGGGACAAATGATGAGCCGCCTGCCATTCATTGAAAATGCCTGGCTGTTCATCCGTGACGGGGTGATTGACGGATTCGGTTCCATGAATGACTGTCCCTACAGGGACGATATACCTCTTGGAACAAAGATCATAGATGCTGCCGGCAAATGTGTTTTTCCCTCGTTTTGTGATTGTCACACCCATATTGTCTATGCAGGAAGCCGGGAAAAAGAGTTTATAGACAAAATCCGCGGATTGTCTTACCGGGAAATCACAGCACGCGGGGGTGGCATACTTAATTCGGCCCGTTTGCTGGGTGACACATCGGAAGAAGACCTTTTCCAACAAAGCCTTGCAAGGGCAAAAGAACTGATCCGCTTTGGAACCGGCGCCGTTGAAATTAAAAGCGGTTATGGCTTAACGGTACAGGATGAACTGAAAATGCTTCGCGTCATAAGAAGGATAGGAGAAGAGACTCCGCTCACCGTCAGGGCAACCTTCCTGGGCGCGCATGCGGTTCCTGACAGGTATAAGGGGAATCAGTCCGGATATGTAGACCTGATCGTAGAAGAAATGATTCCCGTGGTAGCCCGTGAGAAACTGGCCAGGTATGTGGATGTGTTTTGTGAAACAGGATTTTTTACTGTTGAAGAAACAAAGAGAATCTTCACCGCTGCTCTCCGTCATGGATTGCGGCCCAGGATCCACGCCAATCAGATGGATTATTCCGGCGGGGTACAGGTAGCCGTTGAGTACGGTGCCATATCGGCAGATCATCTGGAACACACAGGCCCGGAGGAATGGGACGCTTTGGCCCGATCCGACACCATGCCGGTGCTCCTTCCCGGGGCCACCTTTTTCCTGGAAATGGAATACGCCAGGGCCAGGGAAATGATTGACCGCGGGCTTCCCATTGCACTGGCAACCAACTATAATCCCGGATCCTGTCCGGCCGGCAACATGCAGTTTATGATGACACTGGCCTGCCTGAAAATGAAAATGACCACCGAAGAAGCTATTAATGCGGTCACCCTGAACGGGGCGCATGCCATGGATCTGTCGTATAGGCTGGGATCCATAACTGTGGGCAAGAAGGCCAATGTGTTCATCACGGCCCCCATGCCCTCGTATGAATATTTCACCTACGCCTTTACCAGTCCTTTGGTCGAGACAATTATACTTAACGGAAAAATTACTGAGATATGATTTTTACTACATCACAACAATTTTCTACATTATTGGGCTTGCTTACCATAATCCCTGCCGGCCACGGAGCCGTGTGCTTTAAACTGGAAGACAAGATCATTTATGTAGACCCGTATTCCCAGACCACAGATTACACCGGCTACCCCAAGGCAGATATCGTTTTCTTTACCCATGACCATTTTGACCATTACGACACCAAGGCCTTGAAGCATTTGGTAACAGCAAAAACCATGTTTGTGGGTCCCCCCTGCATGGAACAACACCTGACATTGGAAAAAACCATGAACAACGGGGATTCCTGGCGGTGGGAAAACATAGATATACGGGCTGTTCCCGCCTATAATATCTTGAATAAAAGGCCGGATGGCCAGCCATTTCACCCAAAAGGATACGGGAATGGTTATGTGTTTACTTTCGGGGATATCAAAGTATATGTTTCCGGAGACACAGAATTGATCCCCGAAATGGACGATCTGGGCCCTATAGATATAGCCCTGTTAGCCAAGAATTTACCCTACACCATGAGTGACGATCAGTTCGTTCAGGCTGTAAAAAAGATTGGAGCCCGTGTGGTGTACCCGGTACATTATTTTGAACTGGACAAGGCTGCCCTGGAAAAAGCCGTTGGAGAAAAAGTGAAACTTATTTACCAATAACCTTATGAAACAAATCATTGAATGTGTCCCCAATTTTTCTGAAGGCAGGGATAAGCAGGTCATTGCTGCTATTGCCGATGCCATTTCCCGTGTAGGAGGCGTCACACTGCTCAATGTTGATCCGGGGCAGGCAACAAATCGCACGGTCATGACATTTGCAGGAACACCCGAAGCCGTTGTGGAAGCAGCTTTTCAGGCTATTAAAACAGCCTCGGAAAAAATAGACATGAGAAAACACCATGGTGAACATCCCCGGATAGGGGCAACAGACGTGTGCCCGCTCATCCCTGTTTCGGGCGTAACCATGGAGCAGGTTGTAGCCTATGCCAGGGACCTGGCACGCAAGGTGGGGGAAGAACTGGGAATACCGGTTTATTGTTACGAATCGGCTGCTTTCTCTGAACAACGGAAAAACCTGGCTGTTTGCAGGGCCGGAGAATATGAGGGATTGGAGGAAAAACTGAAAGATCCGCTATGGAAACCCGATTACGGGCCCGGCGTGTATACAGAAAGGACAGCCTCCACAGGCCTTACGGTGATCGGGGCCAGGGATTTTCTGATAGCCGTGAATTTCAACCTGAACACAACCTCTGTCCGCAGGGCCAATGCCATTGCTTTTGATGTGAGGGAAAAAGGCAGAAAAGTAATGGTCAACGGGAAGGAAACCTGGCAACCGGGAACATTGAAAGAATGTAAAGCCATCGGATGGTATATCAAAGAGTATGGTATTGCCCAGGTGTCCATGAACATTACAAATATTGCAGTCACCCCGCTTCATGTGGCTTTTGACCAGGTCTGCGACAAGGCATACAGCCGCGGTATCAGGGTTACAGGAACGGAATTGGTTGGCCTGGTGCCTAAAAGCACCCTGCTGGATGCCGGCAGGCATTTTCTGCACAAGCAACAACGTTCATCGGGGCTGCCGGAAGAGGAAATCATAAGGATAGCCATTAAGTCCATGGGATTGGACGAGCTGCATCCTTTTGACCCGAAGACCAGGATTCTTGAATATCTGCTGGAAGACAAATCTTCTGAAAAAGGTCTGTGTGACATGACATGCCGCGAGTTTGCCCTGGAGACGGCCAGCGAGTCTCCCGCACCCGGCGGGGGCTCCGTCTCGGCTTATATGGGAGCCCTGGGGGCCTCCCTGGGCACGATGGTGGCCAATCTGTCGTCGCACAAACGCGGCTGGGACGACCAGTGGGAGTATTTTTCGCAATGGGCCGAAAAAGGACAGGCCCTGATTGCCCGGCTGCTTGATCTGGTGGAAGAAGACACGCGTGCATACAATAAAGTGATGGAAGCATTCGCCTCGCCATGCAAGGATGACCTGGAAAAGGCCACCTTGTATGCGGCACAGGTTCCTTTACAGACCATGAAAACATCCCTTGGGGTTTATGATATCCTGGAGGCGATGATTGAAAAGGGGAACCCCAATTCGGTAACCGACGCCGGTGTGGGTGCATTTGCCGTACTGGGTGCCGTCAAGGGAGGGTATCTGAATGTTCTCATCAACATTGGCGGCCTTAAGGACAAGGATAAGGCCCGTGCTTTGAAGGAAGAAGCGCAGGCGCTGCTGGACCTGGCAACAGAACGGGAACAAGTTCTATGGGAAAAAGTAAGGAATAAAGTAAATCAATAGGATCATGAAAAAGCTGGTTTTATCAGTAGCATTTTTATTTGCACTTAATTGTATGTATGCACAGGACATCACGCTTCCCGCACCAACTAAGGATGGAGGAAAACCGTTGATGGAAGCTTTAAACAGCAGACGCAGTGTGCGTGAAATAGCAGAAACGCCTCTCTCGCAACAGACACTTTCGGATCTGTTATGGGCTGCTGCCGGGGTCAACCGGCCAGACGGAAGACGCACGGCTCCCACTGCCATGAACATGCAGGAGATTGACATCTATGTCTACACAGCCGAAGCCGTTTACCTTTACCTCCCTCAGGAACACACACTCAAGCACCTGCTCACAGGGGATTTCAGGGCAGAGACCGTAAAACAGCCTTTTGCCCGGAAAGCTCCTGTTTTGCTGCTTTATGTAGCCAACTATGAAAGGATGAAAAGGCTGGATCAGCAACAGAAAGATTTTTACGGGGCAACGGATACCGGTTTCATAAGCCAGAACGTGTACCTTTTCTGCGCACAGGAAGGCCTTAATACAGTAGTGCTGGGTATGATAGACCGTGATGCGGCCAAAAACAGGCTCGGATTTGACGGAAAAGCACAGTTGGGACAACCTGTGGGGTATCCTAAACTCCGCTGAAAGAGCTGAATCCCCCGTCTATAGGCAACACAATGCCTTCCACCCCTATCTGCCGCATATTCCCGATATAAATTAAAATTAAGCTTTATGAAGAAAGCATGTTTCGTTGTTTTATGTGTCTGGTTAGTTTCAGGGAGTTGTAAACCGGCATACCAGAAGGAAAACCTGTCATTCCAGGAACGGGCCGAGGATCTTGTTTCCCGGATGACACTCGGGGAGAAAGTATCACAGATGACCCACAAGTCGTCTGCCATCGAAAGGCTGGATGTGCCGGAATACAACTGGTGGAATGAGTGCCTGCACGGGGTTGCCCGTGCAGGCCGGGCCACCGTTTTTCCCCAGGCCATAGGCATGGCCGCCATGTGGGATAAGGATATGATGTTTCAAATAGCCACGGCAGTCAGTGACGAGGCCCGGGCCAAACACCACGACTTCCTGCGACAGGGTAAACGGGGAATATACCAGGGCCTGACCTACTGGACACCAAACATCAATATTTTCAGAGACCCGCGATGGGGAAGGGGCATGGAAACTTACGGGGAAGACCCTTATCTGACGGGAGAGCTGGCCGTGCAGTATATCAAAGGTTTACAGGGAGACGATCCCAAATACCTGAAACTGGTTGCCACAGCCAAGCACTTTGCCGTTCACAGTGGTCCTGAATCTACCAGGCATAGCGCCGATGTCCATCCCAACCAGCGTGATTTTTGCGAAACATATGCTCCACACTTTAAAAAAGTGGTGCAGGAAGGCGGGGTATGGTCCGTCATGGGTGCCTATCAGCGACTTTGGGGAGAACCTTGCTGCGGCAGCTTTTTCCTGGGGTCTTTGCTCCGGGACAGGTGGGGTTTCCAGGGCTACATAGTTTCTGACTGCTGGGCTATCAAGGATTTCTACGACAAAGGAATGCATGAAATTGTGGAAACTCCGGCAGAAGCGGCCGCCCTGGGAGTCAGGGCAGGCACTGATTTGAATTGCGGCGTTACGTATCCTTACCTGGTGGAAGCCGTGGAAAAAGGGTATATCGAAGAAGCCCTCATAGACAGTGCCGTACAGCGCCTGATGCTGGCCCGGTTCAAACTGGGAATGTTCGATAAACCCGGGAAAGTCCCATACAGCAAAATACCCATAGAAGTGGTCGAAAGTCCGGAACATGTTTCCCTTGCCAGGGAAGCAGCCCGCAAATCAATTGTCCTGCTGGAGAACGACGGAATTCTCCCCTTTACCAAAGAGGTGAATAAAGTGGCGGTCATCGGGCCCAATGCCGATGACCTGGAAGTGCTTTTGGGCAACTACAACGGTTATTCCAGGAATCCCGTCACCCCCCTGGCCGGAATAAGGAACAAATTGCCACAGGCCGAGGTCTCCTATGCGCAGGGATGCGCCCTGGCCGCCGGCCTTCCTTATTTCAGTACGGTTCCTTCGGGGGTGTTGTTCACAGATATGCAGATGGCACAATCCGGTCTTACGGGACATTATTACAACAACTCCCGGTGTGAAGGTGATCCGGTGCACACGCGCGCAGACCGGACCATTGATTTCACCTGGTGGGACAAAGCCCCTTTTGAGGATATGAACGCCCGGAATTTTTCCGTGGAATGGTCCGGCGTGCTTTGTGTCCCCCAATCGGGACGGTACGCTCTGGGGGCAGAGGCCTTCAGTGGCTTCTCCCTCTCCCTGGACAGAGAGGTTCTTGTGGAAAGGATTGACGAGCACCACCCCAGGAAAGAATATGAATATGTGGTACTGGAAGCCGGCAAACCTTACACCATTGCCTTGCGTTATGTGCAGGACAGAACAGAATACGCCATCATGAGGTTGCTGTGGGAAGCCCCTCATGGAAATCTGCTGGAAGAAGCTTTGGATGTTGCCTTACAGAGCGACCTTGTGGTCCTTTGCCTGGGGCTCAGCCCGCTGCTTGAAGGAGAAGAAATGAAAGTCAAAGTGGACGGATTCAACCAGGGAGACCGTCTTGACACCGGACTTCCCGCAACCCAGCTGGAACTGGTAAAAGCAGTAAAAAAACTCGGCAAGCCCACGGTCCTGGTGTTATTGAACGGCAGTGCGGTAAGTTTTGACAGCGAAGTCAAATCGCTGCCGGCCATCCTTGAGGCCTGGTATCCGGGACAGGAGGGAGGAAATGCCATAGCCGACGTGATCTTTGGGGATTACAATCCTTCAGGGCGGCTGCCTGTTACATTTTACAGGTCTGTTGACCAGATCCCCGCTTTTGAAGAATACAACATGGAGGGGAAAACTTACCGCTTCTTCCGCGGAGATCCGCTCTATCCTTTTGGCTATGGCCTGAGTTACACAACCTTTGCCTATGAACCGGTCAGGATGCCCGAAAGTGTACCCTGCGGTGTGCCGGTGGATATTTCATTCAAAATTACCAATACAGGAAACAGAGACGGCGATGAAGTGGTTCAGGTTTTTGTATCTTTACCGGACGCTTCCTTTCCGGTTCCTGTAAAGTCTCTGCAGGCATTTGAAAGAATACACCTGAAAGCCGGTGAGAGCAGGATTGTGGAATTTACGGTCGTTCCGGAACAGCTTGCTTCCCTTGATGATAACCAGGTCTGGCTGGTAGAAGCCGGCAGGGTGGTGCTGGAAGTGGGAGGTGAACCATATACAGTACGTATGGAAGGAGATACCGTATTTATTCCGAATCAATAAACATGTCAAGAATCGTACTGACAGCCATATTGCTGATACTGTGCCCCGGCTCCGTTGGGATGGTTCCCGATCAGGAGCCGGTTGCTGTGTCCGGATTATTGCAGCACGCCCAATACGATGCCCCGGTGACCCTGCCCAAAATACTGGGTCAGGGGATGGTCCTGCAACGTGAAGAACCCATACCTGTCTAGGGCAGAACACATCCCGGGGCAGCACTTTGCCCGCAGAATGGGCCCATATTTTCCTTCCTTACGGCCTGAAAGTCTTCCTGTCTGTGAACTTTTCCTCTCCCCGGATCCATGATGATGGAATCCAGGGAAGCGGTGGTCAATTACATGATGCCCCTGGGACGGCCTGTTCACGATCTGGACGAGCTTATGAGCCGGTAAATTATCCTGTTGAAAAGTATATAATAATATCTTAGTGTAAAATATACACTAAGTTTGGTTTTTCCGCAGATTCTTATTTACTTTGAGTTGTGCAAACAAATCAATCCATTTCTGTCGATTGTGTTGTGTTCGGTTTTGATGGCCGCAGTCTGAAATGCCTTTTGGTAAGGCGCGACGGTCTGGACCACAAATTACCGGGTAGTCTGATCTTTGACAACGAAGACATTCCTTCTGCTGCCTATAGGGTGTTGGAAGAAATGACAGGACTGGGTGATATTTATCTTAAAGAATTGTCTGTTTTTTCTGACCCTCTTCGTGTGGGAAAGGAGGACCTGGAATGGATAAACTCCTTTTACGGGGTCAATACCCGCCGTGTTGTAACCGTGGCGTATTACGCCCTGGTCAAACTGGATCGCAGGATTCTGTCCCATACACAAGAAAAAGGGGCCCTTTGGAAAGAAGTGGAAAGCATCACGTCCCTGGCCATGGATCACAGACAGATCCTGCATAAGGCACTGGCGATGCTTATCCGGGACATGACCAACTCTCCCATTGCCTTTGAACTTTTACCAAAAAAATTTACAATAAGGGAACTGACAGATTTGTACAAGGCTATCCTTGGGGTAGAGATAGATCGCCGTAATTTCCGCAAGAAGATTAAAAGTTGCGCATACATCCTGCCAACGGGGGAAAAGGAAAAAGGGGTGCCTCACAAGCCTGCCGCCTATTTTGTCTTTGATAAAAACCGTTACAAAAAAGAAGAGAAGAAAACCAGAAAGTTAAACTTCATAAATTGGAACGAATAATATGAAAAGCATCGGAATTGACGTAGGGACATCCTTTATCAAGGTTTCCCTGCTGGATGTCAAAACGGGTAAGAGTCAGGCCAGTTACACTTTTCCTTCTGCCGAGATGCCCGTGAAAGCAGTCCGTGTGGGGTGGGCCGAACAGGATCCCGACATGTGGTGGAACAATGTATGCTGGTGCCTGAAAGCTCTAAACGGGGAATACGGGCTCAAAGAAGTGGCTTCTATTGGTATCACCTACCAGATGCACGGTCTTGTCTGTATTGACCGGCAGGGCAAACCCCTAAGAGATTCGATCATCTGGAGCGACAGCAGGGCCGTGGAATACGGGGCGCTTGCTTTCAAACAGATTGGTAAAGAAAAGTGCCTTAACAGGTTGCTGAACTCTCCCGGAAATTTTACAGCGACCAAAATGGCCTGGGTTAAAGCCAACGAACCGGAAATATTTGAACATACCTACAAATTCTTTTTACCCGGAGATTATATAGCCTACAAACTTACCGGAGATATTTCCACTACCGAAAGCGGATTATCGGAACAGATACTCTGGGATTTCACCGATAACGCTCTGGCCGGTTTTGTATGTGAATATTTTGGGATTCCCGCATCTTACATTCCCGTACACAAACCATCCCTGGGTGTCCAGTGCCATACTACCATGCAAATGGAAAAAGAATTTGGCATTCCTAAAGGCACCCCCATTTCCTATCGCGCCGGGGATCAGCCCAACAACGCTTTTTCCCTCAATGTGATGGAAACAGGAGAAGTAGCGGCTACGGCTGGCACCTCGGGAGTCGTCTATGGGATCACAGACAAATCCATAGCAGACCAGCGTTCACGGGTAAACCAGTTCCTGCATGTGAATCATAAACCGAACGACCCCCATTACGGAGTCCTGTTGTGCATCAACGGTACGGGAATCCTGAGTGCATGGATACGAAGGAACCTGGTGCCGGACCTTTCATACGACCAGATGAACCGTGAAGCGGCCGTTGTTCCTGCCGGGAGTGACGGGGTACTTGTACTTCCATTCGGAAACGGAGCAGAAAGGATGCTGGAGAACCGTTATACGGGGGTAAGGTTCAGTGGTATTGATCTGAACCGGCACAACCGTGGACATTTTCTGCGGGCTGCGCAGGAAGGGATCGCCTTCTCTTTCCGTTACGGGATCGACATCATGAAACAAATGGGGATGGAACCCAAGGTAATACGTGCCGGGAAGGCCAATATGTTCCTAAGTCCTCTTTTTAGTGATACAATAGCGACCCTGAGCAATGCAACCATAGAGTTGTACAATACGGACGGAGCTTTGGGTGCTGCCCGTGGGGCTGCCTGGGGAGCCGGTCTGTATCAGAGCAGGGAAGCTTGTTTCTCCGGCCTGGAACTGCTGCAGACAATAGAGCCTCAGCCTTCATGGAAAGATCCGATGGAAAAAGCTTATCAGCAATGGAAAGATCAGCTTGAAACAATATTATCCAACATTTAAAATTTTACATATGGCAACAAAAGAGTATTTTCCGGGTATCGGAAAAATTAAATTCGAAGGCAAGGACAGCCGCAATCCGCTGGCTTTCCGTTATTATGACCCTGAAAAAGTGGTCTATGGAAAAAGAATGAAAGACTGGTTCAAGTTCGCCATGGCTTACTGGCACACCCTGTGTGCCGACTGCCGTGACCAGTTTGGACCGGGAACCATCACCCGTGAATGGTGGCAGTCCAAAGACCCGGTTACAGCTGCAAAGGAAAAAATGGATGCCGGATTTGAATTCATGCAGAAACTGGGCATAGAATATTATTGTTTTCACGATGTTGACCTGGTAGACGAAGGGGCTACGGTGGCAGAATACGAGGCCCGCATGAAAGAAATTGTAGCCTATGCAAAGAATAAACAAAAGGAAACGGGAATTAAACTGCTATGGGGCACAGCCAACGTTTTCGGGAACAAAAGGTATATGAACGGGGCCGCCACCAATCCCGATTTTGACGTGGTGGCACGCGCTGTCGTGCAGATCAAGACGTCCATAGATGCCACCATTGAACTGGGTGGCACCAATTACGTTTTCTGGGGTGGACGGGAAGGTTACATGTCACTTTTGAACACAGACATGAAACGTGAAAAGCACCATCTGGGCATCATGCTGCAGAAAGCCCGTGATTACGGAAGGGCCGGGGGATTTAAAGGAACTTTCCTGATCGAGCCCAAGCCCATGGAACCCACCAAACATCAGTACGACACAGATGTAGAGACCATCCTGGGTTTTCTCAAGAAATACGATCTGGAGAAAGACTTCAAGATCAATGTGGAAGTGAACCATGCCACACTGGCCGGTCATACCTTTGAGCATGAACTGCAATGCGCGGCAGATGCGGGCATCCTGGGATCCATAGATGCCAACCGGGGCGACTACCAGAACGGCTGGGATACAGACCAGTTCCCCATCGATATCTGGGAAGTTACCCAGGCAATGCTTGTAGTCCTGCAGGCAGGCGGGCTGAACGACGGCGGCGTGAACTTTGACGCGCACATCAGGAGGAACTCCACAGATCTGCAAGATCTGGTCATTGCGCACATTTCGGGTATGGATACCTTTGCACGAGGACTGGAAGCAGCGGCAGCCATACTGGAACAATCTCCCTACCTTAAAATGAGGGAAGCACGTTATGCTTCTTTCGATTCGGGGATGGGGAAACAATTTGAAGAAGGCAAACTGGATTTCCAGGCTATATACGAGTATGGTTCCAAATTGCCGGAACCACGGCAGATCAGCGGACAGCAGGAACTGTACGAGACCATTGTCAGCATGTATATATAAGATGGCTATACCTATGAAAAACATGGACAAAGGCAGCAAGGCATACCTGGGTGCCCTTACGTTTGTTGCCGTTTTGGGAGGGTTGCTTTTTGGATATGACACCGCGGTGATATCAGGAGCCGAAAAAGCCCTTGAACAATTTTTCTCCCAGGCAACAGATTTTGTTTACACCAAGGGATGGCACGGCATAACGGCCTCGAGCGCTTTGCTGGGATGTATCATTGGTGGTTTTCTGTCGGGTCTGCTGGCCCAGCGCTGGGGAAGACGCAACTCCCTGCGGTTTGCAGCGGTGCTGTTTTTTCTTTCAGCTATTGGTTCCTGGCGCCCCGAAATGTTCTTTTTTGAATTCGGCAAACCGACCTTCTCCCTCCTGCTGGCTTTCAACGCGTACAGGATCCTGGGGGGAATTGGTGTTGGTCTGGCCTCGGCCATAAGTCCCATGTACATTGCCGAGATGTCACCTGCCAATATCAGGGGCCGGCTGGTTTCGGTGAACCAGTTTGCCATCATCTTTGGGATGCTGGTGGTTTATTTTGTGAATTACCTGATCCGGGCCAACCTGACCGAACCCATTGATGTGTCCATGGTTGAAGTCGGATGGAGGAGGATGTTTTTGAGTGAAGCTTTCCCGGTTGCCCTTTTTGGGTTCCTGCTGATGTTTGTTCCAAAGACCCCGCGTTTTCTGGTCATGTCGGGGAATGAAACAAAAGCGCTACATGTGCTGACCCGTATAAACGGGGCAAGTACCGCCCGCACCATACTGGATGAAATCAGGGAAACGGTCATCGAAAAACGGGAAAAGCTATTATCGTACAGCGTAAAGGTGGTGATTATCGGGATACTGCTCTCTTTCTTCCAGCAGGCTGTCGGGATCAATGTGGTGCTGTACTATGCCCCCAGGATATTTGAAAACCTGGGAGCTACAGGCGATGTCTCCATGAAACAGACGGTGGTCATGGGTTTTGTCAACATCATATTCACCCTGGTGGCTATCTTCACGGTCGATAAATTCGGTCGAAAACCCCTGCTCATTATCGGCTCCGTAGGCATGATGATAGGCATGGCTGCCCTGAGCGTGCTCTCCTTTATGGATGTGATCGGGATTACCGCCCTGGTGTTTATCATTATCTACACGGCTTCTTTCATGATGAGCTGGGGCCCGATAACCTGGGTGCTGATATCGGAGATATTTCCCAACACCATCCGCGGACAGGCAGTAGCCATTGCCGTGGCTGCCCAGTGGATTACCAATTTCCTGGTCTCTTCCACGTTTCCCTCGCTTTCCGAATGGAGTACGGGAGGCGCTTACCTGATCTATGCCTTCTTCTCCCTGCTCTCGGGTATATTCGTATACAAGATGGTCCCTGAAACCAAGGGTAAGACATTGGAAGACATGACCCGGCTCTGGCGGAAATAGTACGACGTACCGGCTTTTGTGCTAACTTTGTTTTCATGGATGTGATTTCATTATTAGCAGGTCTGTCGATCGGTATCATCGCAGGTGGTTTGATTATCTGGGCCATGATCACCAGAAGGTTACAGGCAAAAGAACTGGAACTGAAAGCCAAAGAGGAACAAATCAGGAGAAAGGAGGAAGAAATCAGAGACCTGGGCGCCGGGATGGCCTCGGCACGGACAGCTCTTGAACTTAAGGACAAGGAACTGGCCGATATGCAGAAACAGCTGGTAGTTCAGTTTGAAAACCTGGCAAACAGGATACTTGAGACGAATACCCTGAAATTTGAACAGACCACCAAACAGAGCATGCTACAGCTGCTCAAGCCCCTGGGAGAACAATTGGTGGATTTTAAAAGCAAGGTGGATTCAGCGCACATTGAAGACACAAAACAACGCTCCACGCTGGAGGAGAGGATCCGGGGACTGATAGAGCAGACCAACCAGGTAAGTGCCCAGGCCAACAACCTGGCCCAGGCGTTGAAGGGTAGTCCCAAGACACAGGGAAACTGGGGGGAAATGGTACTGGAAAGAATTCTGGAACAGTCTGGACTGGAAAAGGATACGCACTATATGATGCAGGAATCTTTTCGCAACGAACAGGGGAATATGCTGTATCCGGACGTGGTAATCCATTTACCGGGAGAACGCAACATAATTGTTGATTCCAAAGTTTCCCTGGTTGCATATGACAGGTATGTTTCTGCCTCCTCACAGGAAGAGCAGCAGCAGGCTTTACAGGAGCACATGGTATCTGTCAAAAAGCATGTAGATGAACTGGCCGCTAAACAGTACGACAGTTTTCAGGGTTCTCTGGATTTTACCATGATGTTCGTGCCTGTGGAACCTGCCTATTTAATAGCAATCCAGAATGATCCGGGAATGTGGAGCTATGCCTACCGCAAACGTATAGTGCTTATCAGCCCCACCAATCTTATTGCCTGCCTGAAACTGATGTCAGACCTGTGGAGCCGTGAAATGCAGAACAAAAACGCCATGCAAATTGCGAGGCGCGGCGAGTTGATGCTCAAGAAATTCGAGAATTTTATTGAGACGCTGTCTGCCCTGGGAGGATCCATTAAAAAGTCACAGGAGGCTTATGATGCAGCTATGGGGCAGTTAAGGGATGGTAGCGGGAACCTCATAGGCCAGGCCAACAAGCTCAAAGAACTGGGTATTAAGGCGTATAAGAATTTGCCGGAAATGACCGAGGAATAAGCGGCCTGCCCGTTGCTCTGGTCATTTAGGGCAATAAGAAAAAGCTCTCCGTTCCATCTGGGGGCAGCGACAGCCCAACCGCGAGAAGGGTGAAAAAACCGGCTAAAAGTTTTTAGCCGGTTTTCAGGATTTTAGACCGAATGATTACTGTGCCAGTCGTTTGTAATTATTGTAACGGATTTTCGAATGTTCTTCCGTCATGACGAACAGTACGGCTGCCTGGTCAGGAAATGTCTGCAGCAGGGAGCTGTAGCGCACCTCTCCCTTGATGAAGTCCTGAAATTTGCTCCAGTCAGGTTCCTTGCTGTCCAGGGTAAATGGATTCTTGCCCTGGTCAGCCAGTGTGGGATTGTAGCGGTAAAGCTGCCAGTAGCCACATTCAACGGCCAGTTTTTCCTCCAGCTGTGATTGCCCCATTCCGCGGCTCAGACCGTGGTTGATACACGGAGAATAAGCGATGATCAGGGAAGGACCGTCATAGGCCTCGGCTTCTTTCATAGCTTTGAGCAACTGGGCGTTGTTGGCACCCATGGCTACCTGAGCCACATACACGTAACCGTAGCTCATGGCCATCATGCCCAGATCTTTCTTGCGGATCTTTTTCCCCGAAGAAGCAAACTTGGCCACGGCTCCTGCCGGTGTCGATTTGGATGACTGGCCTCCTGTGTTGGAGTATACTTCGGTATCAAGGACCAGTACATTTACATTTTCTCCGCTGGCCAGTACATGGTCAAGACCTCCGTAGCCAATGTCATAAGCCCAGCCGTCACCTCCGATGATCCACTGTGAACGGGGGGTAAGGTAACCGCGCAGATCAAAAATTTCACGCAGCAGCTGTAGCTTGGAGGCTTTTAGCAGGGGAACCACCTTTTCTGCCAGGACAACAGCCTGCTCAAAGTTGTTGCGTACAGGCAGGTATTCTGCAAAAAGGGATTTCAGCTCATCGCTTACACCTTCTGTTTCCAGGGCCGAGGTAATCAAATTGGTCAGTTTTTCACGGATCTGCTCAGATCCCGTGCGCATACCCAGTCCGAACTCGGCGTTGTCTTCGAATAACGAGTTTGCCCATGCGGGGCCACGGCCGTTACGGTCTTTGCAATAGGGCGAGGATGGAAAAGAAGCGCTGTAAATGGAAGAGCATCCCGTAGCGTTTGCCACCATCATATGATCTCCAAAAAGTTGGGTCAGAACTTTAACGTACGGTGTTTCACCGCAACCGGAACAAGCTCCCGAGAATTCAAACAGGGGTTGGGTGAATCCCAGGTTCTTCACGTTCTGTTCTTTGGGTACGATCGTATCTTTGTATCCAATGTTGGCATGCAGATAATCGTAGTTGGGCTGCTCTGTGAATTGCGTGCTGGCTGGCTTCATGGTCAGGGCTTTTGTCTTGGCCGGGCATATATCGGCGCAGTTACCACAACCGGCACAGTCGTAAGGACTTACCTGGATAGTGAATTGATAGCCTTTGAGCGGTCCGTTGCCGGCAGTCCTTTTAACGGATTCAGGGGCTTTGGCAGCTTCTTCATCTGTCATTACAAAAGGACGTATGGCTGCGTGGGGACACACATAGGCACACTGGTTACACTGAATACAGTGATCGGGATTCCATTCGGGAATGAATATGGCAATACCGCGCTTTTCATAAGCCGCGGTTCCGGCAGGCATGGTCCCGTCTTCGTATCCCTTGAACACGCTTACTGGCAGATCGTCTCCATTCTGAGCGTTAACCACGTCGGCCACATGCTTAACCCATTCGGAAGCCAGGCGGTTGTGTGTGTCGGCTTCGAATTTTCCTGAACAGCTCTTCCATTGCGGATCAACGGTTACTTGCTCAATCTCTCCGCCGCGGTCCACGGCAGCATAATTCATGGCAACGATCTCTTCCCCTTTTTTGCCGTAGGATTTGACTATAGCGTCCTTCATTTCGGCAACAGCCAGGTCATAGGGTATCACGGCGGCTATTTTAAAGAAAGCAGATTGCAAAATGGTATTGGTGCGGCCTCCCAGACCAATTTCTTCTGCAATTTTTGTGGCATTGATGATGTAGAAATTGATATTCTTTTCTGCCAGTGTCCTCTTAACAAAATCAGGTAGCTGCTTCTTGGTTTCTTCTGCATCCCACAGGCTGTTAAGCAGGAAAGTGCCCCCTTTCTTGATCCCCTTCAGTATATCATACTTGTACAGATAACTGGGTACGTGGCAGGCAACGAAATCAGGAGTTGTCACCAGGTAGGGCGAGTTGATGGGTTTGTCCCCGAAACGCAGGTGGGAACAGGTAAATCCGCCGGACTTCTTGGAGTCGTACTGGAAGTAGGCCTGGCAGTATTTGGGTGTTGTTTCCCCGATGATCTTGATGGTATTCTTATTGGCACCTACTGTGCCGTCAGATCCCAGTCCAAAGAACTTGCATTCGTATGTTCCGGGCTTTGCTACAGAGATCTCTTCTTTCATGGGAAGTGACCTGAAGGTAACGTCATCTATGATGCCAATGGTGAAATTGTTCTTTATTTCTTTGCGTCCCAGGTTTTCAAACACAGACATTATCTGGGCAGGGGTTGTGTCCTTTGACGATAATCCGTAGCGGCCACCCACGATGATGGGTGCTTTTGGATCGTCAGCAAAGATATTCCTCACATCCATGTAGAGCGGTTCGCCAAGGGCGCCGGGTTCTTTGGTACGGTCCAGAACAGCTATGCTCTTAACAGATTTGGGCATTACGCGCAGGAAGTACCTGGCCGAGAAAGGACGGTACAAATGCACGGTGATCATACCGGTGCGTTCCCCCTTGGCGTTCAGGTGGTCCACAGTTTCCTTAATGGTGTCGCATACAGAACCCATGGCAATGATAATGCGTTCTGCATTTTCGTCTCCATAATAAGTGAAAGGCAGGTAGGACCGTCCGGTCAGTTCCGAGATTTCTCCCATATAGCGGGCAACAATGTCCGGAACTGCATCATAGAAAGGATTGGATGCTTCACGGGCCTGGAAGTAAACATCGGGGTTCTGAGCGGTACCACGGGTAACCGGCTGATTGGGGTTGAGTGCTCTTTCGCGGAAAGCAGACAGGGATTTTGAACTGATCATCTTTTTCAGATCACCTGAATCCAGCATTTCAATTTTCTGGATTTCATGAGATGTCCGGAATCCGTCAAAAAAATGGAGGAAGGGTACGCGAGATTTAAGGGTTGACAGGTGTGCCACAGCGGCCATGTCCATGGCTTCCTGGACACCGCCCGAGGCAAGCAAGGCAAAGCCGGTCTGGCGGCAAGCCATAACGTCCGAGTGGTCCCCGAAGATTGACAAAGCCTGTGCAGCCAGGGAACGGGCCGATACATGAAATACGGTCGGGAGCAATTCCCCTGCGATCTTGTACATGTTGGGTATCATCAGCAATAAACCCTGGGAAGCAGTAAAGGTGGTGGCCAGGGCTCCTGCCTGCAGTACGCCGTGAACAGCCCCTGCTGCACCGCCTTCGCTTTGCATCTCAACTACTTTGAGCGTTTCTCCAAAAAGGTTCTTTTTCCCGTGGGCTGCCCACTCATCGGCATATTCAGCCATGGTGGATGACGGAGTGATGGGATAAATGGCAGCTACTTCACTGAACAGATAAGCAATGTGAGCCGCCGCATAGTTGCCATCACAGGTGATGAATTTTTTTTGTTTTGCCATAATGATATGGAATTAATTGAATGTTATTAATAGGTTTTAAAAATTTCAGATAAAATTCGCTGCATGGCAGGAAGCTGTGCCTCCATACTTTTAAGCAAAGCAAGCTGGGATCGGGCCCGGACCATGTTGTGGGCGGGATAACGTACCCGGTAATATGTGTCCCGGTCAATGTAATCCATCAGAAACCGGAGAAATTGTTCATACGTGATATACAAAGCTGAAAAGGCCAGATGGGTTTTCTCTGCTTCGTTCAAAAACCAGGCCGCTTTGCTCAAATAGCCCTGAGAAAAAGCAGAAAAACGCTCCACATCCATTTTTACGTCTTGCACCCGGGGATGGTCTTCCGGGAAAGGATTGGCATAAGAACGGACAGCATCCCCAAAATCAAACAGCACGGTAGTCTGCATCACAGTATCCAGATCAATGGCACAGACAACCTGCAGGTCTTTGTCAAACAGGAAATTGGAGAGTTTGGTGTCGTTGTGGCTTACCCGCCGGGGGATGGTGCCTGCGGCGACCAGATTCCAGAACGCCTCCATTTGTTCCTTCCTGCTATACACTTCATCTACGAGCGAAGAAACCTCTTCCAGACGGGAAGTGCTGTTGCTTTCCATTGATGCATTGCTCTGGCTTACAGGCGCATCTGAAGAGCGGCTGCGTGCACGGTTCAGCGACCCTGCAAACTGTTCAAAACGGTAACTGATGTTGTGAAAGCCGGGCAGGGTATCTTCCAGGTAACCGTTAAAACCTGCCATCTGGCTATTGAAAAGGCCTACACCCTGACCACCTGCCCTTACCATATCCATGTTTTGGGCGTGTTCAAAAGTAATGGTGTCGGGAATGTAGGTGAAACAGGCCCAGTACTCACCGTCTGCGTCTTTGTGGTACCATTTGTCCTCCCTGGTGGCTATAAGGTGGTATGTAATACCGCCTTCTGATTGTATGTGTCTGGTTACCTTGCTGATATTCTCCATCATAGCGGGAATGTCCCGGAATACGGATCGGTTTTTGCGTTGCAGGATGTATTGTTGCTCAGCCTGGGTTTGGACAAGAAATGTATCGTTTATAAATCCTTCTCCCAGAGCTGCTACAGAAGTAACAGGCTCCGGGATGCAAAAGTGCGTGACAATCAGCTGTGCATCACCCATAGCGGATCACAAAACTAAAAGGGACGCAAAGATACTAAATAAATAGTTCAGGGGCAATCTTTTTTATCATTCCCATGAGCACTGTCCCGGGTCCGTATTCCGTGAAATTGCGGGCGCCATCGGCCACCATATACTCAATGGTTTGCGCCCATCTAACCGGGGATGTCAGCTGCTTAACCAGGTTTTCTTTGATCTTTACAGGATCTGTATGAGGCAGTCCGTCAACGTTCTGGTAAACAGGACAAACAGGCTTAACCAGAACTGCTTTGCCTATGGCCTCTTCCAGCGACTTGCGTGCACTTTCCATCAATGGAGAATGGAATGCTCCTCCAACCGGTAATACGACAGCCCTTTTGGCTCCGGCTTCCTTAAGTGCCACGCAGGCTTTTTCTACCGCTGCCACGGTTCCGGATATGACTATCTGACCCGGACAATTGTAATTGGCCGGGACCACAGTGCCTACGGAAGCCGAAATTGCAGCACAGATTTCCTCTACTTTCGCATCGTCCAGGTTCAGCACGGCTGCCATTGTGGAAGGCTCCTCTTCGCAGGCTGCCTGCATGGCAAGGGCCCTGGCACTTACAAGACGCAAACCTTGCTCGAAGGACAGGGCTCCGGCCGCGGTTAAAGCCGAGAATTCGCCCAGCGAATGGCCGGCCACCATGTCGGGCCTGAAATCGGGATCACACCATGCTGCAGCGACAGAATGCAGGAAAATGGCTGGTTGTGTGACTTTCGTCTGTTTTAATTCATCGGCTCCCCCTTCAAACATGATCTGTGAAAGAGAAAAGCCTAAAATGTTATCTGCCCGGTCAAAAAGCGCTCTGGCTTTTGGGTTAGAATCGTACAAATCCTTACCCATTCCGGTAAATTGGGCACCCTGGCCCGGAAATACATATGCTCTCATGAGTCAAATATACTTTTTTTTTCAATGTCCGGGAATCTGCGTATCTTTGCATCCCACCATTAAACCGGCCCAGTAGTTCAGTTGAATAGAACGTCAGATTCCGGTTCTGAAAGTCGGGGGTTTGAGTCCCTCCTGGGTCACGCTACAAACAAAAAAAGGCTGCAAACTTGTTTACAGCCTTTGCTGTTCCTGCACCCCTCAAGCTTGCGCGGCACTACAGTGTGGTTCTGAACCACTGGGAGGTGCGTCCCAGCATCCTCATGCCGGCCACGAAACCGCGGAGTTTCATCAGGTCGTTGCTTTCCAGCCGGGCAAAACAGTCGTAGGTCTTTCCCGATTCAGGATCATAGATGGTACCGTCTTTCCATTCACTTTTTTTCTCATTATATACGAAACCATCAAGGATCCGAAGTCCGATTAGCGAGCGGCTCTGCAGGGCGGGATCGGGATTCTTGTCGTCTTTGGGTTCTTCCCCGTTTTCATATTTTTCGGGGATCATATATATGATCGTACCTGTGTATTTTCCATCCTTGAGCTCCACCCGGATCTTGGTTGTCTTATCTTCGTTCCACCATATACCGGTGATTTTACCTGCATCCTGTGCAAGTGCAGTAAGTGAATAAATACTGAGAAACAACAAAACGGCAATTTTTTTCATAATAGTCAAATTAAAGTTTATTAGACAAATATAGAAAAAAGTCGAAATCGCGTACTTATTCCTGCAATCAGATAGGTGGCAGCTGCCATCCACATAACCGCCTGATAGCCTGCTTCTACTGAAATCACAGCAGCCAGAGCGGTGCTGATCACGGAAAAGGACCCGTTTACAGCCCAGGCCCACGGTATGAGGGATCCTTCGTTCACCGGTCTTATGGCACGTATGGCCGAGGGGAACATCATACCCATCAGGAACGCCGGGGGTCCTATGACCAGGGCACAAAACAACACCTTTACAACCAGCGGACTTCCTATGGCAACGCGCATCAATGCAGGCAGACACAGGGCCAGCAGTGCCAGGAGCATCCCTGTCAATCCTGCCACCAGCCGCAGACGGGGGCTGCCGGTGATCAGTTTGTGGGAAAAGGCCGAGCCTGTCCCTGAAAAAAAGAGCATAGCGCTCAGAACGGCCGAGGCAGCGTAGAGCGGGCTTCCAAAGAACAAGGTGAATTGCTGTATGAAAACCATCTCGGCAAGCATATAACCAATACCGATGCCCGAAAAGAACACCAGCAGGCCTGCTTTCCCTTTTCCCGGCACTTTTCTGAAAATCAGCGGGAGCACTATAAACAGGAAAGAGGAAAGAACGATCTGCACCATGGTCAGCAGCACGATCAGGTAACCCACCTCCAGAAATGGCATGGACGCCGATCCAAAAACGTCCCGCATTTTTGATAACCGTCCCAATTTGAGGAATTGCGAAAAATAAGGGCGGGAATCGGTGGCAGGCCTTATCTGAAAATCGTATTCCCTGAACAGGGTTTCCCTTTCCCGGGTGAAGATCAGGTCTGTTGCCAGGAATAATGAAGTGTCCTGCAATACATTGTATTCTTCCCTTTCCCGGGGACGGATCCCCGGATAAAGGAGGGGATCAAACTGGCGCGTATGGCAGAATGTGCGTATTTTTTCTATGGTACTGGAAGAAACTTTACTTTTTGACAGTACCAGGGTAATGGTAGACCAGCTGCGTACAGCCACTATATGATCTGCAGGATTTTCCACCTTCCTGGATTCCGCTGTTACGACCATGGTTGCCAGCATCTTAAGTGTGCTCCTGGGTGGCTGGTCCATCCAGAGGGTGACGGCAATCATTCCACCGGGAGACAACCTGTCCCACAGAAGCGAAAAAGCATCCAGGGTGAACAGGTATTGCTCCTCAAGGGCCAGGATGCCTGAACTGCCTCCAAAGGAACCCGCCTCCGGAAGGAGTATCAGATCATACCGGTCGTCTTTTTGCAAATAATACCTGGAATGCCCTGCAACAAAACGGATCCTGTCCTTTGGAAAATTCATATGTCTTGAGACCATCCCTACCGCTGCGCTATTGGGTTCCACGGCAATGATCGCTTCTGCTTCCCGGCTCAGGGCATAGACGGCCTGCCATCCGGTGGCGGCATCGGCCACGAAAACCTTTTTTGGGGTGCCCATTACATAGGGGAGCGCCTGTGTTGAATAATCCAGGAAATGTTCTGTCTCCGGGGCATCTTCCCGGTCAGGAGCACCCTTCAAATCCAGGGTGTCTTTTGTTCTTTTGCCAGGCACAGGCACAAGCGGCCCCATCCAGTCCCCGTTATTGAAGATAGCTTCTGTTACCGGTACAACTCCGTTATAACTCAGGCTCAGTCCCGGGGCATACCGCAGGGCAGGGGCAGACACGCGTTTGAGTTGCCCGTAGGGACTGTTTTTTGTTTCCACCACCCGGGCATCGGGCAGTAAAAGCGTTCGCGACAGGCTTTTATATTGTGAAGACGGAAGCAGGGGAGGGTTCAGCAAACCTGTAAAAAGCAGGACCAGGGCCAGCAGAGCCAGTGTGAGAAAGCCCGTTTTTTCCGCCACAGTTTTACGGCCCGACGGGAATATAAGCAAACCGGCTGCCAGAGGAAGGCAGGCGATCACAAAAGGGGCTTGGGACGGGGAAACAACCCAGAGCAGGAGTAACATCAGCAGCCCCCCCGTTCCGGATCCGGCCAGATCGGCAAAATACAACCGGCCGATATCCAGGGCATAGTGAGAGTATGCCAGCCCTATGGCAGATGCTCCCAGGAAAAAGGGCACAAACAACATGAAATAGGAACAGACCAGGTTCAGGTACTGGCGTTTTTCGTAAAATACCAGGTAGGAATCAAAACCTCCGAATACAGTACGGGAGAGAAAAAGAGTCCCCATGATGCTTATAGAAGTGAAGATCATGAGTAAGGCAAGGGTGGTCCCGATTTTCTGGACCAGGTATTTTTTCAGGAAAGCCAGGGCGGTCCCGCTTGCTCCAAATCCAAGCATGGCAACAGATATCACCATGTAGGCAAAATGATTCCACTGGCAGCCGGACAGGATCTGCATGAGGGCAACCTGAAAGGCGACTATACTGCAGGAAAGCAGGCCTATGGAAATTGCCAGTCTTCTTTTCATGTTTTTCGTTTACCGGGTATCTTCCCTTGTAAATGGGACAAAACGGACCGGCATCAGGTTTTCAGTAGTGATGCGTCCTTTCTTTTTTTCAACCAGAATAAGGTTCTGGACCATGAACTGAGATCCAACGGGAATGACCATTTTTCCTCCTTCGCACAGCTGTTCTATCAGGGGAGGCGGAATATGTTCAGCAGCGGCTGTCACCACAATGGCATGGAAGGGTGCTTTGCCTGGCAACCCGTAATATCCGTCACCGGTTACCACTTCAATGTTAGAGTATCCCAGGTCCTGCAACCTTTTTTTAGCACCGCTCGCAAGTTCTTTGACAATTTCCATGGTGTAGACAGAATCTGCCATCATGGCCAGTACGGCAGCCTGGTAACCCGATCCTGTTCCAATCTCCAGAACCCTGTGTTCCGGTTTCAGGCCCAGCAGGCTGGTCATGTAGGCCACAATAAAGGGTTGTGATATGGTTTGCCCGTATCCTATGGGAAGCGGGTTGTCTTCATAAGCCCTGGACCGGAGTGCAGGGTCTACAAAAAGATGTCGTTCCACCGAGCGCATGGCTTGTAGGGTGGCGCGGTGTGTGACCCCCCGTGCCACGATCTGGTCACGAACCATTGCACTGCGCCTGCGGGCATAATCCTGCCCGCCCCGACCTGACTGTGAACCGGGCAGGACAGGTAGCGCGGATGCAACCAGAAGCAACGTCAATGCATATGTCAGGACCCTGGCCATAGGTCCATAAAGTTAATAAAAATTTGACAAGGTATTAAATACCCGGGTTCTGATCTGATCCGGTGTGGGGTTTAGCGCCGCTGTGGTAAACAGGCCTTTTTCCGGATCAATCTGCTCGAAGACCATCAGGTACAGATCAAAAATGATCTGCAGGCTTAAACGGTAACGGGGTTCCAGAAGGGGAGAGACCTTCCCGATCATTTGCAGCGTTTCCCGGCGATATGTATCGGCAACCTCCATGTAATGCCTTACCAGGTGACGGAATGAGGGGAGGACGGGGCCTTGGCAGGCCATATTGTCCAGTTGTTCCCGGCTTAATCCGTATTGGCAGAGCAGGTGCGACAGAGGCCCCCTCGGCATACTCAAGAAACGAAGAAAAAGTGGGAAATCCCTGGTTTTGAATATCATAGATCATAGACCGCGTAAAGGCCTCTACAGGCCAGTAGGGTATCAGGAATTTTTCCCAGGTTGCTGCCAGCTCGCTGTTGGCAGTTATACCGCTTTTGTCGCCAATCTGTCCGGTTAATTTAACCAGGTTGTCCATAAGAGCAGCCTGATCCTGTTTTCCTATGGTGGGGTGTTCCGATTTATAATTATCCACCAGGTCATCTGCGGGTCGCAAAAACCGGTAAGCAGTACGGGCGGCCCTGTAGCGCTCAGGTTCCCAGAAAGCAGCTGCTATCAGAATATTGGGATGCTTTTTTATATTCTCAAAGTCTATGGAATCAAATATTTCCAGAAACTGTTCTCTTTCAGCTTTACTGCACATTTTGCTGTTCCTTAATGATCCTTTCCGAGGTCAATGCTGCAGACATTAGCACCAGGGGCACCCCGTTTCCGGGATGGGTGCTTCCACCGGTAAAATAAAGATTCCTGAAAGTGCGGTGGCGGTTGTGCGGGCGGAAATACCCCATTTGTAAAATAAAGTGGCTTATGCTTCCAAATACCGCTAGATGGTACTTTTTCTCCCATGTTTCGGGCATAAGGCACTTCTCAAATTTAATATGCCGGGAAAGATCCCTGAGCCCCTCTTGTTCGAGTCTATCCAGCACCCTTTGGCGAACCTGCTCCCGGATGGATTCCCACTGACCTTTATTTTTCCTGTGCAAATGACCTACCGGCACGATCACCGATATGGTATCCCCGCCTTCAGGTGCCGATCCGGGATCTGTCTCCCGGGGACAAAACACATAAAAGCTGGGGTCATCTGAAACCTTTATGTTCCTGAATATTTGGTTCAAATTCTGTTTCATGTGTTCAGACATGAAAACATTGTGTACGCCCAGTTCCCGGGCGGTCTTTTCCAGGCTTTCCACAACGCTGAACATCCCTCCTTCGGCCACCAGCGACCCCTGGCTTATCTCGGCAGCGGGGATCATGGAAAAAAGGGCCGGAGCGGTATAGGGGTTTTGATTTTAGGGCACTGTCAAATGAAAGGCCCAGGGAGTCAAAAACTTTCCTGTAAAGGCCCGGCATCAGAAAGATGGTGGCTCCCAGGTCAAACCGGTGTCCCTCCCGGATTTGACGGCTGCACCGGCCGCCAGGGGTGTCGGATTGCTCGTACAGGCTTACGTGATATCCTTTTCTTGCCAGGAAAATGGAGGTGGCCAGGCCACCAATCCCGGCACCTATGATAACAGCGGTATTATTTTTGTACATAGAGGGTATATATATTTCTAAAGTCCAAATACAAATTGAAAATTTGTATATGAAAAGGATTGTTGTATTGCTTCTGTTCCTGGTAAGCCTGAGCGGCTGCGACCTGGATTTGTGGCGATCTTCATGCGCTCCCCACGCATATTATCATTTTTCATATGAAAATCATGCCTGGGTTTCTATTCATTCAGGGTGGATGATTGATGAAAATGGCATCATACGGGCTTATAAAAACCCGGAGAAATGGAACTATCCCGATTCGTTGGGGTATATTTCCCGGTGTCAGCTGGAGGAAAACCTGTCTTACTGCGATTCGGTGATTGGAAAAGTTTCTGCAAGAGAAATGTCACACTACAATCATTTAGTGTTCCCGGCCTCAAAGGGTTCACTTACAAAACCCGAACAACACGGTGCCGACATGGGAATTCAGATGTATTCCTGCTATTGTTATGACAGGCCGCGGGACCGGTACAGGCAGGTCATTCTGAATCAGTACGGTGACTGGATCCGCACCAATGAAAACGACAAGGCCGTGAAAATATATTCATGGCTCAGGAAGCTGGTTACAAACTGATTATACGCCATTTTGTGTATCTTTGCTCCTGCATGCGGTTAATTCTAAAGCTTAACGGAGCTTTTCTTGCCCTGCTGGCGTTCGTATCCTGCGGAACGCCACGTCTGGGAATATATTCCATTCAGATGGAAGATGTTCTCTGCGTTCCCGAATCAGAACATAAGAACCTGATGTTTTCCACCAGTGGTTTGCCCGATGGCACCACCCAATATAGTTACCAGGATATGCATATTCAAATTGACCTGGTTCTGACCAATACCCGCTTTGCCTTTAAACTGAAGAATTTACTGCCGGATACCTTAATTATTGACTGGGAAAAGGCAAAATATATCAACCAGCACGGCGACACACTCAGGGTGATTCATGACGGAGTGGACCTGGCTCAAAGGGCCCTGCCACAGGACACCACCTTCCTGGCACCGGGAAGCCTGCTGGAAGATTTTCTTTTACCGGTGGATCATATTATTGATGATCCTACCAATTTCAGTCTCTGGAAAATCAATTACCTTTTTTATGATAAAAGGGAAAATATCGGACAAAAAGTTGCAGTGCTGCTTCCCCTGCTAACAAAAGAAGGTGAAAAACGCTATCATTTCTTATTTGTTATTGATAATTGGAAAGATATGTGATGTCTTTTTTGCCGGAATAGTTTTTTGTTTTACTTTTGCAGTCCCAAAATGGTGATCGTAGCTCAGTTGGTTAGAGCGCTAGATTGTGGCTCTAGAGGTCGGGGGTTCGAATCCCCTCTTTCACCCGGAAACAAGAGAAGTTTTATTCTTTTTTTTTTGGAGATTCAAATTTCTCTTTATCTTTGCAACCCCTTTAACGAGGGATAATAAAAGTTCATTGACAAATTGGAAGAACAAGTACAACAAAGAGTACAAGAGCAGAACGTTAATTTCGGAAGGAATAAAAAAGCGTAACAGGACGAG
>Ga0209604_1000409_pt1 | contig 40582 bp, 28 predicted proteins | sample AD_UKC097_MetaG_FD_184405 | JGI IMG/M metagenome (GOLD analysis project Ga0209604, IMG submission 184405) | Active sludge microbial communities of municipal wastewater-treating anaerobic digesters from USA - AD_UKC097_MetaG (SPAdes) (version 2) | ecosystem: Engineered > Bioreactor > Anaerobic >... | reverse complement strand
AGAAGATCACCGCGACGAGGCCCGACGCCAGGTGCTGCTCGGCGCGGTAGACGAGGACGTAGTTCAGGCCGAAGAGGAGGAAGCCGAGGAGCGCGAGGCGGCCGTGGTCGCGCGCCGGGAACCGGAGCGGGATGCCCCGCATCAGGCACCACGCGACGAGGAGGAGCGACGCCAGCCCGAACCGCCACGCCACCGAGACCTCGGGCGCCACGACACCGAGCTGGAACTTGATGGCGAGCCACGTCGTCCCCCAGATGAACGAAGAGAGGAAGAAGAGGAAGACGTCGGACGAGCCGCCGGCCTTCGGCGACGCCGCGGGGGAGTGATTCATCCGGCGGAGTGTGCACCCGGCGGCGCCCGCGGAACCCGCGGAGAGGTCAGACCCCCGCCATGTCGAATCCCTCGCCGGCCACCCCCATCGACGAGCGGCCTCACGTCCTAAGGCGCGAGCCAGACCTCGAGCTTCAGGGGCTGGTTGAAGTCGATGGTCGGGTACCCGGTGCCGCAGCTCTGCTCGAAGACGATGTGCGGCCGGGCGGCTTCGCCGGCGACCGCGAAGACGAGCCGTCCCGAGACGGAGCGCACAGGGTCGAGCGGCAGGTTGATCCAGTGGGACTTGAAGCTCCAGGTCCCGTCGGCCTTGAACCAGAGGAGCGTCTTCCGGTCGGCGGAGAGCTCCCCCTGGTAGGTGGCGACGTTCTGGAAGTTGACCTCGAAACGGTTTCCGGCCCAGACGAGCGGAAAGATGAAGCTCGACTCACCGTTCGACTTGACGCTGCATCGGCCCGAGGGGCAGCCCGTCGGCGGGGCATCCGGGGGACACATGTAGATGATCGAGTCACCCAGCGAGATCCGTGTGAGGTCGCCTCCGAGCGTCACCTTCGCGACGGCGTGGTCGATGGAGACGTTCACGACGAGCACCGTCAGCGTCGCCGTCTCGACGTCGATCGGAACCTCGACCGGCTTCTGGATGTCCGCCACCTCGAGGTCCAGGCCCTTCTGGAGGACGCCGTCCTTCTCGGGGAAGACGAAGACGCGCACCCCGCCCTTCCCGAAGGTCGTTCCCGTGACGGCCACGTTCGTCGTGAACTTCTTCGCGGTCCGCTCCGCGTCCGAGACCGTCACCCTCACCGCCCGCGCCGAGAGCGGGTCGATGTCGGCCAGCTCGGCCCGTGGCGTCGTGGCGGGGTCCCAGGCCAGGGCGGCGGGGAAGAGCGTCGGGTCCAGGGAGTTCTTCTTCAGGCTGCGGTCCGCGGCCCGGAGGAGCGCCGGCTCGTCGTGCCGGTAGGCCCGGTCCAGGACGAACTCCGTGTAGAGGTCCGGCAGCGAGAGGCCGAAGGTGCTCTGGTAGTGGAAGTCCATCGCCTTCCGGTAGAGCGTGTAGTACTCGTCGGCCGGCTTCCCGAACTGCCCCTCCGTCTGGTCCGAGAGGTGCTGGAAGAGCCAGCGCAGGTCCCGCAGCACGCCGCCGTTCCAGCGCTTCGCCACGTACGCGAAGAAATCCTGCCGTGCGTAGGCGGCCACTCCGGTGGGCCAGTGGAAGTCCTGCTCGAGTCTCTGGGGAGGTTCCGGCGACCTCACCGTCACCTCGCCCCCGTAGAGCCCGTTGAGGTTCGACTGGAACATCTGGCCGACGAGCGTCGCCGTCCCCTCCGTCATCGACATCGCCGAGTGCATCCACGTCCCGCCCGACTGGAACCACCGGTCCCGGAAGTCGTACCCCGCCTGGACGGCGTGGAAGAGCTCGTGGATCGAGACGTTCTCCAGCGAGAAGCCGCTGGGCTGAATGCTCGTGTTCCAGTCGTCCCAGTTGAAGTACATCTGCCCGAGGCTCTGCATCTGCGCGTCCGTGTAGCCGGCCATCGAAAACGCCGCGTCGTCGAGCGTCTGCGAGAACGACGTCACCGGGTCGTTCGGGCCGGTCCCCTGGACCAGGTGCACGGCCCGCGCCTTCGGGTTCCAGCGGCCGTCCACCCAGAGCCGCGGCGAGCGGAACTCGGCTCCGCGCAGGTGGTCGCACGCTTTCTTCATCGCCGCGGGCACCCCGGTCTTGAACCCCGCCGACGCGGAGGCCGCCGCGTCGAAGACCCGGAAGGCGCACGTCTGCCAGTCGGTCGGCGTCACCCACCCGAGGGACGAGATGCCCCCCGAGCCCAGCGGCGTCGTCGAGGTGATCGCCAGCGAGGGCCGCGCGACGACCCCCATCGTCCAGCCGTTCCACACCTTCATCAGCTCGGCCGTGAACGTCTTTCTTCCCGCGTCATAGGCGCCCGCCACCGGGTAGACACGGCCGGTGCTGACGGCCACCTTCAGCAGCAGCTTCTCGGGGTCGGCGACGGTCCCGGAGACCGGGAGCGTCACCGTGAACGACCCGTTCCCGATCGCCACGCCCGTCCCGCTCACGTTCGTCTTCACGACGGTGGAGACCAGCGTCTCGCCCGGCTTCGCCAGCGTGCTCCCGTCGCCGGACGTGAGGGTGACGGTGCCCCCGCTCGTGGTCGCGCCGGGAGGCAGCGTGACCGTCGTCCCGCCGGGGCCCGTGATCACGCCTGTTCCCGGCGTCGCCGTGGGAGTCGGCGTCGGCGTTCCCGGCAGCGCCGTCGCCGCCAGCCGCGTCGCCGGGACGAAGACCGGGTCCCCCGTCAGGTGGTTGTCGATCACCGTCGCGAACGCGAAGAACCTCGCCCCCGCCGTCACCGGACGGACGACGGCGTAGCCCTCGTCGATCGCCGAGCCCCACGCCCCGAAGACCGCGTTGATCTGCCCGAACCCGTAGGGGGCCAGCCGCGTCCGCTCGTCCTGGATCGTTCCCAGGAGCGTGCCGTCCGAGCGGTAGAGGTCGATCCGCAGCTCGATCGCCGTCCCCGTCGTGCTGACGTAGCCGATGTTCGACCGGAACCCGTTCAGCGTTCCCGAGTCCCGGTGCGAGAGCTGGATGATCCGTCCTTCCTGGCCCGCCCCGATCGCCTCGCTCTCCGCGAGGCCCGGCACGTACTGCCCGAACGACGCCCCCACCGGAAGGCCGACGGTGTTCGCCCCGATCAGGTTGTAGGTCCGGCTGTTGGCCAGGACGCTTCCCGACGTCGTCGCGATCCGAAGCGCCGCAGCCCCCGTGTACCCGAACACGCTCGACAGCACGTCCGCGTACCGCACCGACTGCTGCGGGCCGAGCGAGAAGCTCTTCACCGGCGCCCCGCTCCCGTTGTCCTGCCCCTGCCGCAGGAGGGTGACCGTGTAGCTCGCCGCCGTCGCCCCCGGGTTGTGCACCTCCAGGTCCGTTCGCCAGCTCGCCCCGTTGACCCCGCTGGCGTGCGCGCTCGCCGGAACGTAGATCGGCCCGCTCCCCGCCAGCGCGGCCTGCCGGGGGAGCGCTTCGGCCAGCGGCTCCGGCGGGCCCGCGCCCAGCTCGTCCTCCGCGCCGCTCCCGTCCGGCGCCGCGCCCTCGTACAGCAGCGGCGCCCCCATCCACGTCGCCGTCGTCACGCAGACGTTGTCGGCCCCGTTCGTCTCCGAGATCGTGTCGTCCGGGTCGATCGTCAGCCGCAGCTCGTGCGTCCCCGCCGCCACCGGGCCGGTGAACTCCCACGTCAGCACGATCCCGTACCCGGGCTCCAGCCCCGAGTCGTTCGCCCAGTTCGCGTACCCCGCCACCGCCCCGTCGATCGCCAGAGAAAGCCGCACCGGCCCCGTCAGTCGCACCGTCCCCGAGTTCGCCAGGAAGATCTGGACGAACGCGCTCGACCCGCTCACCGGCGCCGGCGAGCAGCACGCCGAGCTCGTGCAGCAGCCCGAGGCCGAGTGGACGACGATGCACGCCGGCCACGTCGCCGGCCTGTAGAAGTAGAGGTTCGGGTAACCGCCCGCGGGAGGCGTCGGAGTCGCCGTCGGAGTCCTCGTCGGCGTTGGCGCCGGCGCCGCGCCCGTCAGGACGGTCGCCGGGACGAAGACCGGGTCCCCCGAGTTGTGGTTGTCGATGACCGTCGCGAAGGCGAAAAGCTTCCCCCCCGGCGTCGTCGTCTTCACCACCGCGTACCCGTCCGCCACCGTTCCCCACTCGCCCAGCACCTCGTTCAGCTGCCGGAACCCGAGCGCCGGCAGGCGCGTCTCGGCTCCCTGCCTCCTTCCGAGGAAGGCTCCGTTGGCGCGGTAAAGGTCCACCGTCACGTCGATCGGGCTCGCCGTCGCGTTCACGATCCCGAGGTTCGTCCGGAACCCGTTCAGCGTCGCCGAGGGCTGCTGCGTCAGGTGGATCAGCCGCCCCTCCTGCCCGTAGGCGATCGCTTCCGATTCCTCGATGCCCGGCACGAACTGGCTGAACGAGGCTCCCTGCGGAAGCCCCCAGGGGTTCGCGCCGAGCAGGTTGTACGTCCGGCTCGTCACCACGAGCGAACCCGACGTCACGCCGATCCGCAGCGCCGCCGCCCCGTCGAAGGCGAACTCCGTCTTCAGGACGTCCGTGAACCTCCGCGACTGGCGCGCCGGGAGCGTGTACGACTTCGTCGCCGAGGAGGCGTTGTCCGCGTCCCGCACCAGGAGCTTGACCGCGAACGCCGCCGCCGTCGTCCCCGGGTTGTGCACCTCCAGGTCGGTCCGCCAGCTGGCCCCGTTTGCTCCGCTCGCGTGTGCTGCCGCCGGAACGAACACCGTCGCCGGGGCCGTCGCCGACAACGCACCGCCGGTCGCCGCCCCGCCCGGCTCCCCGAACAGACCCCCGAGCCCGCCCGGCAGCGACAGGGAGAGGACCGTGACTGCGGCGATCAGGAGAGGAAGGGGCTTGATACGACGCGAGGACCCGGGCCGGGTTTCGCTCATCTTCCGCTCCCCCCGGGACGAACGCCCGAAAGGTCCCGGGAAACGCCTCATTGTCAGCCCTCGGGGCGAGTTCACCTAGCCTTCTTCGTCGCCGCCCGGGCCGCGCGCGAGACGTTCGCGACGCGGGCGAGGGAGGCGCTCGTCGCGCGCGGGCGGCCCGACACCCCCGGCGCCCGCGGCGAGGTAATGTCCCCGCCATGTCGGACCTTTCGCCGGCCACCCCCATCGACGCCCGCTCGCGCGACATCGGCGGCTTCACCGTCCGCCGCCTCCTCCCGTGGCGGGCCCGGCGCATGGTCGGCCCGTTCGTCTACTTCGACCACATGGGCCCCGTGGCGCTCGAGGCCGGGCGCGGCGTCGACGTCCTCCCGCACCCGCACATCGGCCTCGCCACCGTGACCTACCTCTACGACGGGGCGCTCCTCCATCGCGACAGCCTCGGCAGCGAGCAGGTCATCCGCCCGGGCGACGTCAACTGGATGACCGCGGGGCGCGGCATCGTCCACTCCGAGCGGACGCCGCCCGCGGAGCGCGCCTCCGGGCCGCGCCTTCACGGCCTTCAGCTCTGGGTCGCGCTCCCGACGGCCGACGAGGAGATCCAGCCCTCCTTCCGCCACCACCCGGGCGCGACGCTCCCCGAGACGGAACGCGGCGGCGTGAGGCTGCGCGTGATGGCCGGCTCCGCGTACGGAGCCACCTCTCCCGTCGAGGTCCGCTCGCCGCTCTTCTACGTCGACGTCGCCATGCCGGCCGGCTCCGAGCTCCCTCTTCCGGACGAGCACGCCGAGAGGGCCGTCTACGTCGTCGAGGGCTCGCTCCGCGCCGCCGGCGCGACCGCCGGGCCCGGGCGGATGCTCGTCTTCGCGGAAGGCGCCGACGTCACCCTGAAGGCGGAGGCGGCGACGCGCGCCGTCCTCGTCGGCGGCGCTCCGCTCGACGGCCCGAGGCACATCGACTGGAACTTCGTCGGAAGCTCGAAGGAGCGGATCGAGAAGGCGAAGGCGGACTGGAGAGAAGGCCGCTTCCCGAACGTGCCGGGCGACGAGACGGAGCTCGTCCCGCTGCCGGGGTGACGAGGCCGCACAGGGGGACGTAGCCACCGAGACCGCTTCGGCCGCGGACCGGAGTTCACCGACGTCGAGGACGGGCGGGCCCGCGACGCCCTCAGAGCCAGTCCGTCAGGCCCGCGTCCGAGCCCGGCGTCGCGCCCGGTCCGTCGCCCGTGCCGCCCGGCGCGGGAGGCGGGGCCGCGTGCGCGCCATGGCGCTGGACGACGACCTCCGGGGCGCTGGCTGCGAGGCGGTGGAGGAGCGGCAGCTCGTCGCCCTCGACCGCGGAGAGGTAGACCCACGAGGTCGCGCGGGTGATGCCGACGAAGAGGAGGCGGAGGAGGGACGAGGCGCCCCGGGCGAGGACGTCGGAGGATGCGAGGCGGGGGAGGAGGACGGAGTCGAAGGTGAGGCCCTTGGCGCTGTGGTACGGCATCACCTTGACGAGGTCGGAGGCGAAGTCGAGCGGCGGGAAGGGGCCCGGGCGCGTGCCGGGGCGGTGCGGGACTTCGACGGGGATGCCGAGGCGGGAGAGGCCGCAGGCGAGGGAGGCGACGAGGCGGCGGCCCGGGAGGAGGACGGCGACGCGCTCGCCTCGGAGGAGCCGCGCGCGGGTGACGTCGGCGAGGCGGACGATCTCGTCCGCGTGGCCGCCGGCGAGGTAGAGGAGCGGCTTCTCGCGCTCCACCGGCCCGGCGAGCGCGTTCCGGAGGAAGGCCTGGCGCGCGTCGCCCTCGGGGAGGAGGCGGGAGGCGAGGCGCGAGACGCAGGGCGAGCAGCGCCAGGCGTCGAGGAGGGCGACGGAGCGCGAGGGGATGCCGAGGGCGGCGAGGATCTCCTCCTCGCGGGCTCCGCCGTCATAGATCCGCTGGCGCGGGTCGAGCGCGACGGTGAGGTGGCGGGAGACGGCGGCGAGGGTCTCGAAGGCGTGCGCGTCGAGGTCCTGCCCCTCGTCGACGAGGACGGCGTCGTAGAGCGGAGGGCGGTCGGGGTGGCGGCGGACGTCGCGGAGGACGCCGTCGCGGATGGCGTCGAAGCGGGGGCGGCCGCGCCGCTCGTCCCACGGCTTCTCGGCCGAGACGAACCGCTCGTAGTGCCCGGCGCACCAGTCGTCGAAGGTGCGGACGGCGCTCTCGGGGATGCCGAGCTCGGCGAGGGCGGAGCGGAGGAACGCGGTGAGGGCGTTCGTGTAGACGAGGACGAGGAGCCGGCCCTCGGGGATGCGGAGGGTGTCGGCGAGGCGGCGGGCGCGGTGGAGGAGGACGAGCGTCTTGCCCGAGCCGGGGCCGCCGGAGAGGACGCGGTGGGCGTCGGCCGGGAGCTCGACGGCCCGGAGCTGGTCGGGCGTCAGGTCGCGGAGGGGGACGAGCCAGCCCGCCATCTCTGATCCGCTCAGTTCGTCTGCGCGAAGGCGGCGAGGACGGGGAGGAGGCCGTCGACGAACGGCAGGCCGGGCTTCGCGGCGCGGCGCCGCTTCTCTTCGGCTTCGGCCGCGGCGAGGCGGGGCGCGTCGCCCGCGAGCCGGCAGGCGGCGAGGTACCAGGCGAGCGCGAAGTCGCCCTGCGTGGGGAGCGGCGCGAAGGAGGCGAAGGCCCGGGCGAGGTCGGCGTCGCGGGCGGGAACGTCGCCGAGGGAGTCGTGGACGAGGGCGCGGAGGACGAGGTACGCCGCGTCCGGTTCTCGGCGGATCGCCTCGGTCGCCGTGGAGAGCGCCTCCGCCAGGAGCCCCCGGCGCCTGCGGGCGAGGGCGAGGTTGAAGAGGGGCTCGCTGCCGGTCGGGTCGGCCTCGGCGCTCTCGAGGTAGAAGCGCTCCTCGCGCCCGTCGTCGCCCAGCTCGCCCGCGAGGAGGCCCATGCGGAAGAGGAGGTCGGCGTCGGGCCGGCCCTTCGCGCGGAGGAGGGCGCGGTAGACGGAGAGCGCCTTCTCGCGCTGGCCGAGGTCGGCATAGAGGCGGGCCGCCTCCTCCGTGGCCGCGGCGGCCTTGCTCGCGGAGAGGGCGCCGGTGCGGAGGCTCTCCTCGATCTCGAGGAGGCGCTCGCGCTTCGGCTGGGAGTTGACGACGTTCGTGAGCGGGTTCTCGAGCCGCAGCTCGTGCCCGCCGGCGCCGGGACGCGCGGGGAGGTCGACGCGGAGGTGGAGGAGCTGGTTCGCGTCGACGCGGTAGCGGAGGCGCAGGGGCTCGCCCTGGCGGACGGGGGGAGGGAAGAGGCAGAGGGCGTTCATCACGGGGCCGCCGGCGCCGTCGCGCAGCTCGACGCGGAGCGGGAGAGCTTCGCGCTCGCGCGATTCGGGGACGGCGAGCTCGGTGCAGGCGGCGAAGTCGCCGGAGGCGGGGAAGGGGAGGGGCGTGCCGCGCGCGACGAGCTCGACGAGGCCCGAGGCCGTGCGGACGGAGAGGGCGCCGCCGGTGACGGGCGTCAGGAGACCGCGCCCCGAGGTGGCGAGCGAAAGGGCGTGGAGAGCGGCGCCGCGGGCCACGGACGACTGGACCGCCTCGGGCGTTTCCTCGCGGAGGACGCGGGCGGAGGGGAAGCGGCGCGCGACGGCGTCGACGACCTGGGGGATGAGGCTGCTCCCGCCGACGAGGAGCGCGCCGTCGATCTCCCCGGCGGAGAGGCCGCCGCGGGAGAGAGCGTCCTCGATGGGGGCGAAGATCGAGCAGGTGGTGCGGTACTCGTCTCCCTTCGCGTAGAGGAGCTCTTCGTCGAGGAACGGAAAGAGGACGCCGTCGAGCTGGCGGGTGGTGAGGCGGGGGCTCGTGAGGCGGAGGTCGCGGCCGTCGGGGAGGCGGCAGGGGTACGAGCCGGGGAGGGTCTTCGCGACCTCGTTCGGGTCGGCGGCCTCCCAGCGGCCGAGGCCGCGCAGGCGCCGGATCTCGGAGCAGAGGCCGACCTTGAGCGCCTCGGCGACGCCGAGGAGGGCCGGGACGACGACCCGGGCCTTCTCCTCGTAGTCGAGGTCGTGCCGGCCGAGGCCGTTCTCTTCGAGGAGGCGCGGGATGAGGAGCTGGTGGACGAGGGCCGCGTCGACGTCTCCGCCGCCGAGGCGGTGGTAGCGCGAGACGGCGAGCGTGGCGGCGCGGAGCGGCTCGCCCGGGGCGGCGAGGGTGACGCGGAAGACGGCGGTGTCGCAGGTGCCGCCGCCGAAGTCGAAGACGAGGAGGTGCTTCGTCTCGCCGGCGCGGCCGAGGGCGTCTAGGCCGTTGCGGTCGGCGTGGTCGAGGAAGGCGGCGATCGGCTCGTCGAGGAGGTCGCCCTCGGAGACGGGGAGGCCGGCGGCGCGGGCGGCGGCGAGCGTGTCGGCGCGCTGGGCGGCCTGGAACGACGCGGGGACCGTGACGACGACGCGGTCGGGGGGCGGCGCGCCTTTGCGCGCGGCGGCGGCGGCGAGGAAGCGGAGGACGTGGGCGCCGATCTCGGAGGCGTTCCGACACCCCTCGGGGGCGCGGTGGTACGTCTTCCGGACGCCGATGTCGTTCTTCGTGTCCCAGAAGAGGTCGCGGCTCGGCGAGAGGCCGAGCTCGCCGGCGCGGGCGCGAAGGCGCTTCGCCCCCTCGCCCACCCAGGTCTTCCCGCGGTGGATCGCGACGACGGACGGGACGAGGACGTGGACGTACTCGCCCTCGGGCGTCTCCTGCTTCACCTCGAGCGTCGTGAGCGTCCGGCCGCCGGGCCCGGCGACCGCTTCGGTGACGGTGGAGTTGGTGGTGCCGAGGTCGATTCCGAGGACCCTCACGTGGCGTGCCTCATCGGAAGTCCCTCCACCGGGAAGGATCGGACCCGAGGGTGGACAGTTGGTGTCCGCGGGAGGGGAATCTGCTACTGCGCCGTCACTTTCGGCGCCTCGCGAGGCGCACCTCGAGGAAGGCGATGTCCTCGGCGTCTCCTGGTGCAGAGGGGTTCTCCGACCCCCCTGTACCCGACCGCTCCGGTGCCAGGCGTGAAATCGTGTATTGTGGAGACAATACACGACTTCACGCCTGGCACCCAGGTCGGGCACCCAGGTCGGGCACCCAGGTCGGGCACCCAGGTCGGGCACCTGGGTCGCGGAACCGAGGTCGCGCGGACTTGGCACCAGGACGGACTTCGTCCCGCTGCCTGGGAGACGAGGCCGCCTCCTCGATCGGCTGGGGAGGAGCTCGGCTCCGCAGGGAGGCGAGGCTGGGTGTGTCGGGCCGGATGGTCGGCCGTGGACTCGGGGGTCAGGCTCGGGCGGGTCGCTCCGGCGTATATGTCAGACGTATACTCCACCTGTGGCAACGCCCGATCTCCTCGACGGCTGCACCGGCTTCGACTGGGACGAAGCCAACGTCGAGAGGAACCGGATCAGTCACCGCGTGACGTTCTGGGAGGCTGAGGAGGTCTTCTTCAACGATCCTCTCCTCCTTCGGCCCGACGAGGCTCATTCAAGGCTCGAGCGCCGTTTCATGGCTCTCGGCTCCACCGACGCCGGCCGTCTGCTCTTCATCTCCTTCACCGTCCGGCGCCATCTCATCCGGGTCATCTCCGCCCGCGACATGACGCGAAGGGAGGCCAGAACCCATGCCCAAGTCAAAGCGTGAGCCGGTCCCTTCCTTCGCCTCCGAAGATCAGGAGCGGGCCTTCTGGGCCTCTCATGACTCCACCGACTTCGTCGACTGGACGAAGGCTGAGCCCAGGTCGTTTCCGAACCTCAAGCCCACACTCCGCACCATTTCCCTTCGGCTTCCGGAGGCCATGATCGGTCAGCTCAAGGTGCTCGCGAACAAGCGCGACATCCCATACCAGTCGCTCCTGAAGCAGTTCCTGGCTGAGCGACTTCGGCAGGAGCTGTCAAAGGCAGCCGGAGCCTGACCCGGCGTGTAGCGGACTTCAGTGCGCTGCGCTCGCTCGCCCCTGACGCTGCGGATCAACCGCCCGAGGAACGCCTCACTCCTCTTCGTGTTCGCCGTGGCGCTTCGTTCGGCCCGGTCCTCGAGGCTCGCGGCGAAGGGCAGAGTCCTTCCCGCGATCGTCCTCCTCGCATCGCTGACCGCTGCCGGCTGCGGCACGCGTGTTCACGAGCACGTCCTGGAGGTGGTCGTCCGCGATCCCTCCGGACGGCTCGGCACGCCGCCCCACGAGGTCGGGGTCTTCGACTGGAGGATGGGGCGAAGCGCGGAGTGGGCGCGGAAGACCGCCGGGACGGCGGGTGTCCGGCCGTATCGGACGACCTTCTCGACGGTCGACACGGTTTCGATCGGAGTCGCGCGGCCGGAGAAGGTCGAGCTCGCCCTCTGGCTTCCTGGGCTCGAACGCGAGGGCTTCTACCCGCTTCGGGTGGAGCCGAAGGCGCGGCCCGCAGGGAACGCCACGCTCCACCCCGTCCGTTTCGATGAGTCGCCGGCGGACGGCACCGCACGATGGCTCGCCGTTCGATGGACGACGGCGCCGATGGAGAGGGGCTGGCGCCTCGAGCTCGACCTCGAAGTACCGGCCGACGCCGAGAGGGGAAGGACGGCTGAGCGCGGTGTCGGAGCGACGAGCGCGCCGATTCCGCTTGACCCCTCCCGTCCGCGGCGATAGGCTCTTGGTTGCGGATGATCCGCAAATAGGAATGAAACGCAGAGCGGGGCCCGACCGGATCGAGCAGCGGCTCGAGCGCCTCCGGACGGCGGCGCGAGGGGCGGGGCTGAAGCTGACGCCCCAGCGGCTCGAGATCTTCCGGGAGATCGCGGGAAGCGAGGAGCACCCCGACGTGGAGACCGTCTTCCGAGCCGTGCAGGAGCGGATGCCGACGGTCTCGCTCGACACGGTCTACCGGACGCTCTGGGCGCTCCACTACCTCGGCCTCGTCACGACGCTCGGGCCGCAGCAGAACGGCGTGCGGTTCGACGCGAACCTGGAGAAGCACCACCACTTCTCGTGCGTGAGCTGCGGGCTCGTGCGCGACTTCGAGAGCCCGAAGCTCGACGACCTCCCGCTGCCGGCCGACCTGAAGAGCCTCGGCAGCGTCCTGAACGCGCACGTCGAGGTGCGTGGCCTCTGCACACGGTGCGAGGCCGAGAAGAAGACCGACTCCTAGACCCTGACCCGAGCCCGGTCCCGAGCAACCCGCCTCACCTAAGGAGAACGACGATGAGCGAAAGCGGCAAGTGCCCCTTCACCGGTGCCTCCAGCCACCCCGTGGCCGGCCGGGGCACGACCAACCGCGACTGGTGGCCCGAGCAGCTGAACCTCGGGATCCTCCACCAGCACGACCCCGCGTCGAGCCCGATGGACCCCGGTTTCAAGTACGCCGAGGAGTTCGGCAAGCTCGACTACGACGCCCTGAAGAAGGACCTGTACGCCCTGATGACCGACTCGCAGGAGTGGTGGCCCGCCGACTGGGGCCACTACGGCGGCCTCTTCGTGAGGATGTCGTGGCACAGCGCCGGAACGTACCGGGTGTCGGACGGCCGCGGCGGCGGCGGCACGGGAAACCAGCGCTTCGCGCCGGTGGGGAGCTGGCCCGACAACGGGAACCTCGACAAGGCGCGCCGCCTCCTCTGGCCGATCAAGCAGAAGTACGGCAACCAGATCTCCTGGGCCGACCTCCTCATCCTCGCCGGCAACTGCGCGCTCGAGTCGATGGGCTTCCGGACGTTCGGCTTCGCCGGCGGCCGTGCCGACATCTGGCAGCCGGAGGAGGAGATCAACTGGGGCCGGGAGAAGACCTGGCTCGCCACGAGCGACATGCCCGACAGCCGCTACTCCGGCGACCGCCAGCTCGCGAACCCGCTCGCCGCCGTGCAGATGGGCCTGATCTACGTGAACCCCGAGGGCCCGGACGGCAACCCCGACCCGATCGCCTCGGGGCGCGACGTGCGCGAGACGTTCGCGCGGATGGCGATGAACGACGAGGAGACGGTCGCGCTCGTCGCCGGCGGGCACACGTTCGGCAAGGCGCACGGCGCGGGCGACCCGAAGCTCGTCGGACCGGAGCCGGAGGCGGCCCCGCTCGAGCAGCAGGGGCTCGGCTGGAAGAACGCGCTCGGCACCGGCAAGGGGGTCCACACGACGACGAGCGGCATCGAGGGGGCCTGGAAGCCGAACCCGACGAAGTGGGACATGGGCTACTTCGACATGCTCTTCGGCTACGAGTGGGAGCTCGTGAAGAGCCCGGCCGGCGCGTGGCAGTGGCTCGCGAAGGACGTGAAGCCCGAGCACATGATCCCCGACGCCCACGACCCGTCGAAGAAGCACCGGCCGATGATGACGACGGCCGACCTGGCGCTCCGCTTCGACCCGGCCTACGAGAAGATCTCGCGCCGCTTCCACGCGGACCCGGCGGCCTTCGCCGACGCGTTCGCCCGCGCCTGGTTCAAGCTGACCCACCGCGACATGGGGCCGCGCTCCCGCTACCTCGGCCCGGAGGTCCCGTCCGAGGTGCTGATCTGGCAGGACCCGGTCCCGCCGGTCGACCACCCGCTCGTCGACGCGAAGGACGTCGCCGCGCTGAAGGCGAAGGTCCTCGCGTCGGGCCTCGGCGTTTCCGAGGTCGTCGCGACGGCCTGGGCCTCGGCCTCGACGTTCCGCGGCTCCGACAAGCGCGGCGGCGCCAACGGCGCCCGCGTGCGCCTCGCGCCGCAGAAGGACTGGGAGGCGAACGACCCGGCGCAGCTCGCGAAGGTGCTCGGCGTCCTCGAGGGGATCAAGCGCGAGTTCGACGGCGCCGCGAAGGGCGGGAAGAAGGTCTCGCTCGCCGACCTGATCGTCCTCGCGGGTTGCGCGGCGGTGGAGGCGGCCGCGAAGGCGGCCGGCTACGCCGTGGAGGTGCCGTTCACGCCGGGCCGCACCGATGCGACGCCCGATCAGACCGACGCCGACTCGTTCGCCGTCCTCGAGCCGATGGCCGACGGCTTCCGCAACTACCGGAAGGCCGGCACCGCGTCGATCGAGGAGCACCTCCTCGTCGACAAGGCGCAGCTCCTCCGGCTCGGCGCGCCGGAGATGACGGTCCTCGTGGGCGGCCTGCGCGTCCTCGGGGCGAACGCGGGAGGGTCGAAGCACGGCGTCTTCACGAAGCGCCCGGGCGTCCTGACGAACGACTTCTTCGTGAACCTCCTCGACATGACGACGGTCTGGAAGCCGACGTCCGACGCGCGGGAGACGTTCGAGGGGAGCGACCGGAAGACGGGCGCGGCGCGCTGGACCGCGAGCCGGGTCGACCTCGTCTTCGGCGCGAACTCGCAGCTGCGCGCCCTCGCCGAGGTCTACGCGCAGGACGACGCGAAGGAGAAGTTCGTCCGCGACTTCGTCGCGGCCTTCGCGAAGGTGATGAACCTCGACCGCTTCGACCTCGCCTGATCGAGGTCCCGAGTCCCCCGGCGGGCCGGCGGGCCCGCCCACGCCCCGGTTCGGCGGTCGGCCAGAGGCCGGCCGCCGGACCGGGGCGCTTCTTTCGTCCCTCGTGCCTGGACCTTCGGGAGATCCGGTCCGCGCAGCCGTCGTACCATCGGCGGCTATGCGTCCCCAGGATCAGTGGAACGACCGGAGCACCCCTCGGCGTTCCCCGCGCGAGCGGCTCGCGTCCGCGGCGCTTCTCGCCGCGCTCCTCGTCCCCGGGACGGGCGGGGGGCAGGAGCCGGAGAAGCTGCCGCGCGTGAGGGGCTCCGTCGAGCTCTCGCTCGTCAACGTCGACGTGGCGGTGACGGGAAAGGACGGGCGGCCGATCGAAGGGCTCTCGGCGTCCGACTTCACCGTCGTCCACGGGAAGGCGCCGGTCGCGATCTCGAACTTCCGCGAGGAGCGGCTCGTGCCGCGGGCCGAGGTCGCGACGGCTGCGCCCGCGCCCGCCCCGGTCGCGGCCCAGGCCGCGGCGGCGATCCCCGAGGCGCCTCCCGCCCGCCGGCACGTCATCCTCTTCGTCGACCACCTCGCGCTGCCCGACAAGCGGGAGCGCGAGCAGGTCTTCGGCTCGCTGAAGGCGCTCGTGAGGAAGACGGTGCGGCCCGGCGACGGCGTGATGGTCGTCTCCTGGCGGCGCGGGGTCCGGACGGCCTGGCCCTACACCGACGACGTGGCTCAGATCGAGCGTGCGCTCGACCTCGTGGCCGGGGGGACGATCCGGCTGGACCGCGACGCGCAGAACGACCTCGACCAGTTCGCGGCGACGGAGGCGTTTCAGGCCTGGGCCGGCGAGCCGCCCGACACGTCGCTCTCGCGGGACCTGAGCGTGGAGCAGGCGTACAACGAGCTGAAGGGGAAGGCGTCGGCGGTGATGGGGCTCGTCTCGACGATGGCGGGGCTGGAGGGGAAGAAGGTCCTCGTCCTCGCCTCGCGCAGCTTCTCCCGCCGGCCGGGCGTGGAGTACTCGGGGCACCGCGTCGAGACGGGACGGCTCCTCGACGAGGTGGCCGCGCGCGCGAACGCGGCGGGGGTGACGATCCACGCGCTCTACGCCGCGGCGTGGCAGCCCGACCTGCCGAACGTCACGGACTCGCGCTTCCAGCCGCCGGGGGCCGCGGGCTCGCGCTCCGCGACCGGACGGAGCGACGCCCGCCTCGAGGACCTCGCCGGGCTGGAGACGCTCTCGGGCCGGACGGGCGGCGTCCTCGTCGGGACGACGATGGAGGCCTCGCTCTTCGCCGATAAGGTCTCGTCCGACCTCGTCCACTGGTACTCGATCGGATACCCCGTCCCTTCCGGCGCGAGCGCGTCGGCGCGCATCTCGGTCCGCGTGAACCGGAAGGGGGCGAAGGTGAGGACGCGGCGCGAGGTGATCGACCGGACGCCGGACCAGCGGATGGAGGACCGGGTCCTCGCGAACCTCTTCCGGGCCGACCTCTCGGGGCGGCTCCCGATCGGCCTGTCGGTGGAGCCCGCGCGCCGCGAGAAGGAGCGTTACGTCCGGACGGCGACGCTCCGCGTCCCGGTGAAGGACCTCGTCCTGCTGCCGGAGGCGGCCGCGCGGCGCGGCGAGGTGAAGGTCTTCTGGGTCGTGGCCGAGCCGAACGGCGAGTTCTCCGACGTGCGGAGCGAGCGGCACGAGGTGGCGTTTCCCCCGGAGGAGAGTGCGCCCGGCCCGGAGACGGAGCTGCGGCTCGAGGTCCCGATCGAGACGAGCGGCCCGGAGGCGCGGATCTCGCTCGGCGTTCGCGACGAGATCGGCGGCGAGGCCGGCTTCGGCCTGATTCGCCCCGCGGCCCGCTGACGGGCGGAGGCGTCCGGAACCGTGCCGGCGCCACCGGCCGGAGGCGCCCGGCCGCCGGGCGCGGGGGCGCCTCGCCGATCTATCATCGCGGCCGATCGAACGACGGAGAGCCGGGCTTCGCGAGGACGCGCGCGCTCGGTCGGAGGACGGGGGAGCAGGACCCGCCATGGTATGGTGCGGAGGATGCGAAGCAAAACGACAGGGCGGGCGCTGCGAGCGCGCTGCCGGGCGGCGCGGGTCGCGGTGCTCGTCTTCGTCGCGACGTCCGCTCCGCGCCTCGCCGCGGGCGAGGGGGCGGAGAGCGCGGGCGGGATGGAGCTCCCGTCGATCGTGGAGACCTGTCCGCTCTTCCGGAGCGACGGAGGAGCCGAGGGCTCCTTCGGGTTCGGCGAGGGGGCGTTCGGAGGCGAGCAGTCGGCCTGGAGGACGGAGCCGGTGAGCGGCTTCTCACTCTGCCCGCGCCTCGAGGCGACGCGCGTCGCCGAGCGGCCCGAGCTGCGTTGGGCGCCGTGGACGGCGCGGGACCCGCGAGAGCCGCTCCGCGGCGTGCGGAACGCGACGGCGCCCCATCGGAAGAGGCTCGTCCGCAGCACGGTGATCCTGACCGGGACGGCGATCGCGAGCGGGGCGATCCTCTCGCTCCTGCCGAAGGAGGAGACGAACTGGGAGGAGGGGGCCTTCGACCACGGCCTCTCGAACCTCGGGCGCGCGTGGACGGAGCTGCCCGTCTGGGACCGCGACGGGGCCTTCCACGACTGGTTCGGGCATCCGTACGCGGGCGCCTTCTACTACAACATGATGCGGTCGCAGGGGGCGACGGTCAGCCAGTCGTTCGCGTACTGCGTCGCCCAGTCGGTCCTCTGGGAGTACGTCCTCGAGGCGGCGGCGGAGCAGCCGAGCATCCAGGACCTCGTCTCGACGCCCATCATGGGCGCGGCGCTCGGGGAGGCGCTCCACCGCTGGTCGATCTCGATCCTGAAGAAGGGGCGGCTGAATTTCGGGGAGAAGGTGCTCGTCTTCCTCCTGAACCCGTCCTACGTGATCAACAACGGCTACCGCGCCCCGGAGTGAGGCGCGGCGGCGGCGGGGCGCTGCCCGCTCAGAACGCGAAGAACGTCCCGGCGGAGAGGTCCACCTGGTAGGTGCCGTTCGACGGGATGGCGACTTCGCAGCTCGACCAGCGGCAGAGGTCCCGCCGGGAGCTCCCCGAGAAGAAGCCGAGGGCCCGCAGCTGGACCCGGAGGCCGAAGCCTCGGGTCGTCATCACCTTGACGCCGCCGGAGAGCGAGGCCGTGAAGGAGGTCGTGTAGCCGCCGCCCTGGGCTTCGAAGGAGGTCGCGCCGACGCCGCCCGAGACGAACGGGCGGACGCGCGCCTTCGGCGCGAAGTCCCACTGCACGCCGGCGAGCCCGGTTTCGAGGTCCAGGTCGTGGAGGTTGCCGTCGCCCCCGAGGAACGCGTTCTCGGCGTCGAGGCGCGTCGCCTGCCGGAGGAACGTCCCCTCGAAGATCAGGTTCGGGCGGCCGGGCGCGATCCCCGCCACGAAGCCCCACGACCACGACGGCCGGACGGAGAACCACTGCCCGGTCCCGAAGTCCTTCAGGCGCCCTCCGGAGCGCGCGCCGAGGAACGGCGTCAGCTCGACGATCCGGACCTCCTGGGCGCGGAGGGGAGGAGCCGCGGCGAGCGCGAGCGCAAGGACGACGAACAGCCGACGCATCGGCGGATTGTCGCCTCTCCGCAGTGTGAAGCGCGTGAGGCCCGTCAACCCGGCGCGGCGGTCGCGCCCGCCGGAGGGACGGGCGGAGGCGGCGAGGGCGGCCGCGCGCTCGAGTGCCTGCCCCATCGGCTTCGTGAGCGGGAAGAACGTGATCGTCGCGCGGCGCTTCGGCGTCCGGGCGTGGAGGACGTAGCCGGTCAGGCGCCGGACGAGGAGGGGCGCCCCGTCGGACCAGGAGAGGCGCCCGACGCGCGTCCGGAACCAGCCGCGGCACGCGAAGACGGCGCCTCCGGGAACGAGGGCGACGTAGCCGGGAATCCACCGGGGGACGCCCGGGAGCGAAGCGGCGTAGGCCGGGAGGAGGAGGCCGTCGCTTCCCGAACGGACGCCCGCGTCGGTGAAGGCGAGGGCCACGTCCTCGGGGAGGTGCGAGGTGTCGAGGCCGGGGAGCTCGCGGTCGACGACCTTGTGCTGGAAGAGGTAGAGGAGCGCCGCCACGCGGGAGCGGAGGAGCCTCCAGCCGAGCGGGGCGACGAGGGCGAGGAGCGCGAGCGCGACGACGACGAGGACGAGCGTGACGACGGGGTAGGCGAGGGCGAGCGGCGCGATCGAGACCGCGGCGACGTCCTCGAGGAGGCTGAGGCCGACGCCGACGCCGGTCGCGTGACCGCCCGTGGCCGTCGACGCGAGGCGCGTCCCCGCCTTGCCGGCGTGGGTCGAGAGGGAGACGCCGCCGGCGAGGAGGAGGAGCGGGATCTCGAGCGGCTTCGGGACGTTCGCGCCGGAGACGGCGGCCCACGAGATGAGGACGGCTCCGAGCGGCCGGACGAACGTGTGGAGGACGTCCCAGACGTTGTCGACCGCGGGGATCTTGTCGGCCAGGAACTCGACGACGTAGAGGAGCCCCGCGGCGACGAGGACGGCCGGGTGGGAGAGGACGGCGAGGCCTTCGAGGCCGGCCGGGAGCGTCAGCCAGTCGAAGCGGACCGCGAGGCCGGTGACGAGGATCGTGGCGTAGAGGTTGAGGCCGGCGGTGAAGCTGAGGCCGAGCGTCGTCCCGAGGAGCGTCAGGGTCTCCATCGCGCCCCCTTCCCGGGCCTCTCCCTCGCGGGCGGCCCGGGGGAATGGTAGCGCCGCGCGGGCCGCCATCCGAGACCGCCCCTAGAATCGCGGGATGTACGGAGGGAACCGATGAAGACGGCCCGGACCCCGATCGCTCTCGCTCTCCTGACGCTCCTCGCCGGCTCGGCGGCACTCGCGGAAGCCCCCGCGGCGATGGCGCCGCTCGGGCTCGCCGACCTCTTCCGCGTCCGCGTCGCGCGCGACGCGCGGATCTCCGCCGACGGGAAGGCGGTCGCCTTCCTCGTCCAGGTCCCGAGAACGCCGGGGAAGGGCGAGGACGGGCCGGCGTGGACGGAGCTTCACGTCGCCGAGCGGGGGAAGGCCCCGCGACCGTACGTCACCGGGGAGGTCAACGTCTCGAGGGTCTCCTTCTCGCGCGACGGCTCCGAGCTCTTCTTCGTCACGAAGCGGAAGGGGGACTCGACCGCAGCGCTCTGGTCGATCCGGAGGGACGGCGGCGAGGCGCGGCGTCGGGTGGCGCTCCCGGCGGACGTGGAGGGGTACGCCCTCTCGCCGAAGGAGGACGGCGTCGTCGCCCTCCTCGCGAAGGAGAAGAAGGCGGAGGCGGTCGAGGCGCGCGAGAAGAAGGGCTTCGACCGGGAAGTCTTCGAGGAGGAATGGCGCCCGGCGAAGGTCTGGGTCGCCCAGCTCGACGGAGACGCGCCGCCGCGCGCTCTCGACCTGCCGGGCTCGGCGTCCGACCTCCGCTTCGCGCCCACCGGCGACCGCCTCGCGGTGGCGCTCGCCCCGACGCCGTCGGTGGACGACGGCTACATGAACCGGAAGGTCCACGTCGTCACGCTCGACGGGAAGGTCGTCGGGCGCGTGGAGAACGACGGCAAGCTCGGAAGCGTCGCCTGGAGTCCCGACGGGACGCGCCTCGCGATGATCTGCGCGGCCGACCGGAACGACCCGTCGACGGCCGCGCTCGGCGTCGTCCCGGCGACGGGCGGCCGGCCGAAGGACCTCCTCGCCGGCTTCGACGGCCACCCGGCCGCGTTCGCCTGGGCGGGGAACGACCGGCTCGTCGTCGTCGCGGCGCGTGGCGTCGCGACCGAGCTGCTCGAGCTCCCGGCCGCCGGCGGGGCGCCGAAGAGGCTCCCGCTCGCGGAGGGGCTCGTCGTCGATGCCCTCGATCGGGCCCCGGACGGAACGCTCGCGTTCGTGGCCGAGCGGCCGGACCGGCCGGCCGAGCCGTTCCTGCTGGCGGCCGGCTCGGCGAAGCCCGAGCCGCTCGCCGACCTGAACCCGTGGCTCGCCCAGCGGCGGCTCGGGAAGCAGAGCGTCGTCCGCTGGAAGGCGCGCGACGGAGTCGAGCTGGAAGGGATCCTCGTCGAGCCCGTCGAGCGGGCGGCCGGGGCGCGCGTGCCGCTCGTCCTCCTCGTCCACGGCGGCCCGGAGGCGCACGTCTCGAACGGCTGGCTGACGCGCTACGGCGAGCCGGGCCAGCTCCTCGCGGCGAAGGGGATCGCCGCCTTCTGGCCGAACTACCGCGGCTCCACGGGGCGCGGCCTCGCGTTCTCGAAGACGAGCCAGGGCGACCCGGCGGGGAAGGAGTTCGACGACCTCGTCGACGCGGTCGACCACCTCGTCGCCTCAGGGCTCGCCGACCCGAAGAAGGTCGGGATCGCCGGCGGCTCCTACGGCGGCTACGCCGCGGGCTGGGGCGCGACCTTCTACTCCGAGCGCTTCGCGGCGGCCGTGTCGTTCGTCGGGATCTCCGACCTGACGTCGAAGGCGGGGACGACGGACATCCCGGTCGAGGATGTCGACGTCCACATGCTCTCGATGCCCTGGACCCGCTTCGAGCAGAGCCGGGAGCGGAGCCCCCTGTCTTACGTTGCGAAGGCCCGGACCCCGCTCCTCCTCCTTCACGGGACGGCCGATCCGCGCGTCCACCCGACGCAGTCGCTGATGCTCTACCGCTACCTGAAGCTTGCGGGGCATCCGGCGGTCCGCCTCGTCCGCTACCCGGGCGAGGGGCACGGCAACCGGCGGGCCGCCTCGCAGCTCGACGCGGCCGTTCGGATCCTGGGGTGGTTCGAGCACTATCTCCTCGGCGCGGGAGGTGCTCCTCCGGCGCCCGAGGCCGCGGACGGAACCGTCCTCGAGGTCGTCGAGGCGGCGAAGGAGTAGAGGATCGCCGGCCGTGCCCCGCGACGAGGGCCGTCGCGGGGCACGGCCGGTTTCTCGCACGGCGCCACGGCCCGGCGCTAAGCTACCCGATGCGGCACGCGGAAGGAGGGGGACGATGGAAGAGACCCTCGCGTTCGTCATGGCGGGCGGGCAGGGGGAGCGGCTCCGGCCGCTCACGGACGTCCGGGCGAAGCCGGCCGTCCCCTTCGGCGGGATCTTCCGGATCATCGACTTCACGCTCTCGAACTGCGTGAACTCGGGCCTCCGCAGGATCTACGTCCTGACGCAGTACAAGTCGTACTCCCTCTCGAGCCACCTGCGGACCGGCTGGAACATGCTGAGCCCGCGCCTGAACCAGTTCATCGACGAGGTGCCGGCCCAGCAGCAGCTCGGAAGCAGCTGGTACCAGGGGACCGCCGACGCGATCCGGCAGAACTTCTCGTTCGTCGAGAGCAAGCGCCCGCGGCTCGTCCTCGTCCTCTCGGGCGACCACGTCTACAAGATGGACTACCGGCTCCTGCGCGCCTTCCACGACGAGAAGGGGGCCGAGCTGACGGTGGCCTGCGTGAGGCTCCCCGCCGAGGAGGCGCGCGGGACGTTCGGCGTCATGCAGGTCGACGAGGAGGGGCGGATCGTCGGGTTCGAGGAGAAGCCGGCGGAGCCGAAGACGATCCCCGGGACGACGGACTGCCTCGCCTCGATGGGGATCTACCTCTTCGAGGCCGGGTGCCTCCGCCGCGGCCTCGACAACGACCTCCTCGACTTCGGGAAGGACGTCATCCCGCTCCTCCTCCGGGACGGGGTCCCGGTCTACGCCTACGACTTCACGACGAAGAACGCGATCCCGGAGTGGGAGTACACGAAGCGGGACGGGGTCCGGCGCAAGGAGCTCGTCCCGCGCGCGAGCGACGCCGACTACTGGCGGGACGTCGGGACGCTCGAGCAGTACTGGCTCGCGAACCTCGACCTCGTCCAGCCGAAGCCGCGCTTCAACGTCTACGGCGAGCGCTTCCCGCTCTACTCGGCCCCGGGCCACTTCCCGCCGGCGAAGTTCGTCCACGAGATCCCGGGACGGACCGGCGTCGCCGTGAACTCGATGGTCGCCGACGGCGTCATCGTGAGCGGGGGGACGGTCCGGGAGTCGGTCATCGGGAGCGGCGTCTACGTCCACAGCTGGGCGATGATCGAGAAATCGGTCCTCCTCGGCGGCGCGCTCCGGGGAGGAGTCCACACCGAGACGAGCATCGGCCGCCGCTGCCGCGTGAAGAACGCGATCATCGACAAGAACGTCCGCCTCTCGGAGAACATCTCGATCGGCTACGACCGCGACGACGACGAGAGGAGGGGGCTCCGCACCGTCCCGATCACCGGCAGCTCCGAGCACATCGTCGTCGTCCCGAAGGACTTTTCGCTTTAGCGGATCGGTTCCTCTCTCGGCGAACGGGCCTCTCCGCGCTACGATGGTCGGCTGGAGGTCGGCGCGGATGGGCTGGGGCCGGACCCGGAAGTCGAGCGGAGGGGAGAGCGCGCCGCGGCCGGCGGAGAGGATGGTCCGCGTCGGGTGCCCCGCGCACAACTGCGGCGGCCGCTGCGTCCTCCTCGCGACCGTCCGAGACGGGCGGATCGTCCGTCTCGAGGCCGACGACCGCCCCGACCTCCTCGAAGCGCCGCAGCTGCGCGCCTGCGCTCGCGGGCGCTCGTACCTCCGCCGCCAGTACCACCCCGACCGGCTCCTCCACCCGCTGAAGCGGGTCGGAAAGCGCGGCGAGGGGAAGTTCGAGAGAGTCTCCTGGGACGAGGCGCTCGACCTCGTCGCCTCGGAGATGCGCCGCGTGCGGGAGACGTACGGCCCCGGCGCCCTCTTCGTCCCGTACGGGACCGGCTCGTACAACCAGACGAACGGCTCGCACGTCGCCCGGCGGCTGATGAACGTCGCGGGGGGCTGCCTCGGGATCTGGAACAGCTACTCCTGGGCGGCGATCAACGTCGCGACGCCGACGGTCTACGGGACGCTGACGACCGGGAACCAGCGCCAGGACTGGCTCAACGCGAAGCTGATCCTGATGTGGGGCTGGAACCCGGCCGAGATGCGCGACGGGACGAACAGCGACTTCTTCGTGAAGCTCGCGCGCGAGCGGGGCGCGCGCGCCGTCTGCATCGACCCGCGGCACAGCCTCTCGGCCGCGGCCCTCGCCGACGAGTGGGTCCCGATCCGCCCCGGCACCGACGCGGCGCTGATGACCGCGATGGCGTACGTCATGGTGACCGAGGGGCTCCACGACGAGGAGTTCGTGAGGACGCACTGCGTCGGCTTCGACGCATCGCAGATGCCGGCGGGCTGCGAGGGGGAGGAGAGCTTCCTCGCCTACCTTCTCGGCACGAAGGACGGCGTCCCGAAGACGCCGGAGTGGGCGGAGGCGATCACGACGGTGCCGCGGGAGACGACGGCACGCCTCGCGCGGGAGTACGCGACGCTCCGCCCCGGAGTCCTCTACCAGGGCTACGGGATGCAGCGGCGGGCCTACGGCGAGCAGGTCGTCCGGGCCGGGTGTGTCCTCGCGGCGCTCGCGGGGAACGTCGGCGTGAGCGGCGGCTGGGCCTCGGGCCTCGGGAACCAGGCGCCCGACGGCGGCCCCTCCTGGACCGTCTTCCCGACAGGCGAGAACCCGTTCGGAGCGTCGATCCCCTGCTTCCTCTGGACGGAGGCGGTCCTCCGCGGGAGCGAGATGGGGGAGGCGGACGGCGTCGTCTTCTCGGGGAGCGTCGCCCGGGGGCGCGACGCGGCGGCGGTGCTCGCCGGGGGGAGAGTTTCGCCACCCCCCGGAGTCGAGGAGGAATCGCCGGCTCCGCCCCGCCGCCTCGGGACCGACGTGAAGCTGATCTACGCCGTCGCGACGAACGCGCTCGTCAACCAGCACGCGAACGTGAACCGGACGGCGCGGATCCTGGCGGACGAAACGAAGGTGGAGTGTATCGTCGTCCAGGACAACTTCCTGACGCCGACGGCACGGTTCGCCGACGTCGTCCTCCCCGCCTGCACGCAGTTCGAGACGTGGGGCGTCGAGGACGGCTGGAAGTACGGCGACGAGGTCATCCTGATGCCGAAGGTCGTCGAGCCCCCCGGCGAGTGCCGGAGCGACTACTCGATCTGCGCCGACCTCGCGCGGCGGCTCGGTGTGGAGGAGGCGTTCACGGAAGGGCGCGACGAGCGGGGTTGGGTGGAGTGGGTCCTCGACCGCTACCGCGAGGGCCGCTTCCCCGACCTGCCGCCGCTCGGGGAGCTCCTCGAGAAGAACGTCGGCGTCTGGGCGAAGCCCGTGACGCGCCCCGCCGTGGCGTTCGCGGAGTTCCGGAGGGACCCGGAGGCGCATCCGCTCGACACCCCGTCGGGGAAGATCGAGATCTTCTCCAAGGCGCTCCACGAGAAGGGGCGGCCCGACGAGATCCCGGCCGTGCCGAAGTACGTCGAGGAGCGGGAGAGCCCGTTCGGCCCGGAGGCGGAGGCGTACCCGCTCCAGGTGATCGGCCACCACACGCTCCACCGGGTCCACTCGACGCACGACAACGTCGACTGGCTGGAGGAGGCGTTCCCGCAGCGCGTCTTCCTGAACCCGCTCGACGCGAAGGCGCGCGGGATCGACGACGGCGACGAGGTCCGCGTCTTCAACGCGCGGGGCGCCGTCCGCCTGCGATGCCGCGTCACGCCGCGGATCCTCCCGGGCGTGATCGACATCCCGCAGGGGGCGTGGTGGACGCCCGACGAGCGAGGCGAGGACCGCCGCGGCAACGTAAACGTCCTGACGAGCGAGCGCTGGACGCCGCTCGCCTTCGGGACGGCGCAGCACACGGCGATGGCGCAGGTGGAGCGCGTCGCGGGGCCGGAGGGGGCGCGCCCCCGGCGGCGCCGGCCCCGCCCCGCCGCCGCGGCCTTCCGGCGCCTGGAGCGACCGCGGTGAAGGGGCCGTACGCCGTCCACTTCGACGCCTCGGCCTGCAGCGGATGCAAAGCCTGCCAGGCGGCCTGCAAGGACCACAACGACCTTTCGGAGGGGATCCTCTGGCGGCGCGTCTACGAGGTCTCGGGCGGCGGCTTCCGCAAGGACGGCGCCGCGTGGCGCCAGGACGTCTTCGCCTGGAGCCTCTCCCTCTCCTGCAACCACTGCGAGAAGCCTGTCTGCGCCGAGGTTTGCCCGACGGGGGCCGTGCGCCGACGGGAGGACGGCGTCGTCCTCCTCGACTCCGGAAAGTGCATGGGCTGCCGCTACTGCGAGTGGGCCTGCCCCTACGGCGCTCCGCGCTTCGACGAGGCGCGCGGCGTGATGACGAAGTGCACGCTCTGCGCCGACCGCCTCGAGGACGGCCTCGCCCCCTCCTGCGTCGCCGCCTGCCCGATGCGGGCGCTCGACTTCGGCTCGCTCGAGGAGATGAAGGAGCGATACCCGGCGCCGACCGGCTTTCCGCTTCCCGATCCCGGCCTGACGGAGCCGTGCTTCCGGATGACGCCTCATCCGGCCGCGGCGCGCTCGGAGTGGGAAGGGGAGATCGCGAACGTGGAGGAGGTGGAGCGGTGAGGGAGGCCTCGCTCGTCGCCTTCACGCTCCTTTCGCAGGCGGCCGTCGGGATCTGCGGGGTCCTCCTCGCGCTCGCGCTCCGGGCCGAGAGGGCCGGCACGTCCGCGGCCCTCGAGGCCGTGGCGCTCCCGCTCCTCGCCGCGGCGCTCGTCGCCGCGGTACTCGGCCTCGCGGCCTCGTTCCTCCACCTCGGCAGCCCGCGCAACGCCTGGCGGGCGCTCCGGAACGTCCGGACCTCGTCGCTGAGCCGCGAGGTCTTCCTCGCGTCGCTCTTCACGGCGGCGCTCGCCGCTGCGGTCCTGGTCCGCCTGCGGACGGATCCGCCGGGTTTCGCCGCTGGCTTCGCGGAAGGCTTCGCCAGCGTCCTCGGGGTCGGTCTCGTGATGACGATGGCCGGGGCCTACCGGCTCCGGACGGTTCCGGCCTGGGACCGGGTGGCGACGCCGCTCGCCTTCTTCGGCTCGGCGCTCGTCCTCGGCAAGCTCTCTGTCGCCGCGGCCCTCGCGCTGCGGGGTCCGGATGCGGCCTCGGGTGCGTGCACCGTCCGCCTCGTGATCGGCGGGCTCGCCGTCCTCCTCGCGGGGCTCGGTGTCACGCTCTTCTGGCTACGGCGGATCGGCCGGGAACGTGGAGCGTCACGCGAGGCATTCGACCGGACGGCGGGGGCGAGCCGACGGCTCGTCGCGGCGAGGATCGTCCTGACGGCCCTCGCGGCGGGCGCCGGCCTCGGCGCGTTCGCGGGAGAGCTGGCGGCGTGGTTCGTCGTCGCGACGCTCGTCCTCGCCTTCGCGGCGGAGACCGCCGGGCGCGTCCTCTTCTACGAGGCACGGGTCCGGTCCGGTCTCTGAGGGGCCGCGGTGGGAGCGAGGAAGAGGACGGGCAGGAGAGGCCCCGGGGTGTACGGTTCGCGGGTTTGGAGACTCATGCGGGGGAGGCGTCGCGGCGCGTCGCCGACGCCCCGAGCGGAAGGGAGCCTCGATGAAGACGGTCCTCGCCCTCGTATTCGCCCTTCTCCCGTTCTCCTCGGCCTTCGGCCAGGAGCCGGAGCCGCTTCCCGCGGCGCGCAGGAGCGGCGGGATGCCCCTGATGGAGGCGCTTGCGAAACGGTCGACCTCTCGTGCGTTCGACGCGAAGCCGCTGACGACCCAGCAAGTCGCCGACGCTCTCTGGGCCGCGCTCGGCGTCAACCGTTCCGATGGGAAGCGAACGGCCCCGACCTCGCGGGACCGCCGCGAGATGGAGGTCTACGTCCTGCGGTCGAGCGGCGTCTCGCGGTATGACGCGTCGGCGCACCGCCTCGTCCCCGTCGCGTCCCGTGACCTCCGGACGGTCCAGAGCGCCCAGGAGTTCGTCTACGACGCCCCCGTCACGTTCGTCTACGTCGCCGACCTCTCGAAGATGTCCGACGGGAGCCGGGCGGCGAAGGAGGCGACGGCCTCGTTCGACACCGGGTTCGTCTCGCAGAACGTCTACCTCTGGTGCGTCTCCGAGGGGCTTGCGACGGGGGTCCGCTCCTGGGTCGACCGCGACGTCCTCGCGAAGGGGATGAAGCTCGGCCCGGACCAGTGGATCGTCGCGGCTCAATCGATCGGCTGGCCGAAGCGCTGACCCGGGCCGTCCGCCCCATCACGGGGACGCCGAAGGCGCGAAGGGGGTGGCGCGACGACTCGGAGCGCGCGAGGCCGCGGAGGCGGCGCACCGGCTCCCGGGCCGCGCGTCCGGGAATGCGATGATGCCCGGCGTATCGATCGAACCGGACACGAACGGAGGACTCGAATGCTGAATCGTCTTCTCGCCCCGCGAACGGAGGCCGCCTACGCCCTCCTCCGCGTCGTCGCGGGCGTCCTGTTCGCCCTCCACGGCGCGCAGAAGCTCTTCGGCGTCCTCGGAGGGACCGTCCAGCCGGCCGGGACGCAGCTCTGGCTCGGAGCGGTCATCGAGCTCGTCGCGGGTCTCGCGATCGCGGCCGGCGCCTTCACGAGCTGGGCCGCGTTCCTCGCGAGCGGGACGATGGCGGTCGCCTACGTGCAGTTCCACTGGAAGCTCGCGTTCGACGCCGGCTTCTTCCCGGTCGTGAACAAGGGCGAAATGGCGCTCCTCTACGCGCTCCTCTTCCTGTTCGTCGCCTGCCGGGGCGCCGGGCCTTGCGGCTGGGACGGCCGGATGGGCTCGAAGGAGAGCTGAGCCTCGGCATCCCCGGCCGGCGCGGCGCGCCGGGAGCGGCCGGAGCGCGCCGCGGGAACAGGGGCGGGCGCCGCGCGAGTCGAGGCTCCTTCCGCGCGCGGCCACGCCACGGAGACATCGAATCCCGCCGGAGCCCGGGCGCGGAGGGCTTCCGGCCGGAGGAGCGGCAGCGACTCCGCGGGCGGCTCGGCGAGGAGACGGAGCCGGACGAGGCTTCGCGGCTCGAGCCGCGCGAGCGCCGCGTCGATCCGCTCGGAGAGACCGGGAGGCACCGGGTCGATCTCGACGACGGCCATCGGCCGGACCCGGTGCTCGCGGAACGTCCACGTCGCACGGCCGCCAGGGGAGCCGTCCGACGAGAGCTCGAGGAGGAAGCTCCCCTTCGGCTCGAAGCGCTCGGCGAAGGAGACGCGGTCGGTCGAGCCGGCGAAGAGGACCGGCGCCGCAAGGGGGCGCCCGGCGAGGTCCTTCGTGAGGACCTGCGCGCGATGGATGTGGCCCGACAGGACTGCGGCGAAGGCGGGCGGGACGTCGGCGCCGCGAAGGACGTCGACTCCCGAGCGAAAGACGTAGTCCGACGGGCCGACGGTCGCCCCCTCGATCGCCTGGTGAAGGCAGAGGAGCCGGACGTCGGCCCGAACCGAATCGGCGTCCGTCTCGGCGAGAAGGGCGGGGGCGATGTCGCGGACGCAGGGCGCGTACGGGAAGCCGGAGAGGGCGAGCGTCACCCCGTCGCGCCGAACGACGAACGTGCGCGGGCGGTCGAAGACCTTCACGCGCGGGTGCGTGAGGAGGAGCTCGCGCGGGATGGCGCCCCGCTCGTGGTTCCCGGGGACCCAGAAGAGGTCGACGCCGGAGTCGGCGAGGTCGGCGAGGCGGGCGAAGACCCGCTCCGCGAGCCAGGCCGGGACCCGGCTCCGGTAGAAGAGGTCGCCGCCGTGGATGACGACGCCCGCCTCGCCGCGTATGGCCGGCTCGAGCGCCCTCTCGAAGCTCGCGAACAGGTCGTCGCCGCGGCGCGGACGGTCGACGCGCGGCCGCCCGGGAAGGTCGAGCCCGAGGTGGGTGTCCGACAGGAAGAGGACCCGGAGCGGCACCGGAGGAGGCTACTCCGTTCCGGAAACGGAGAGCGGGGCCGTACGGCCCCGCTCGTGGAGGACGGAGGCGGAGGCGGGGCCGGCCGGGGCCGGCCCCGCCTCCGCGGAAGGTCAGGAGACGTGAGCGGCGGCCGGCTCCTCGCGGGGAGCGGCCTTCCCCTTCTCCTCCTTGAGGTACTTGTCGAGGATCCGGCTCGCCTCCGCCGGCGTCACGGGGCCGTAGACCTGGTCCCCGACCATCATGACGGGCGCCAGGCCGCAGGTGCCGAGGCACCGGGCGCTCTCGAGCGAGAACATCTGGTCCTTCGTCGTCTCACCGAGGTGGACGCCGAGGTCGTCGGAGAGGCGGGCAACGAGCTTGTCGGCCCCCTTCACGTAGCAGGCCGTGCCGAGGCAGACGTTGATGACGTGCTTGCCGCGCGGCTGGAGGCGGAAGTAGTGGTAGAAGGTCGCGACGCCGGTGACCGTGGCGTACGGGATCTGCGCGAGCTGCGCGACGGCGTGCATCTGCGTCTGGCCGAGGAACCCGAAGTGGGCCTGGACCATGTGCAGCGTCGCGATGAGGTTGCTCTCGGGGTGCTCGGTCTTCGCGTTCTTCTCGATGAACTCGACGATGTGCGACGGCAGGATGCGCAGGCTGGTCGCCTTCACTTCCTCCCAGTTGTCGGTGCAGGCGGCGTGTTCGCTCACCGGATCCCCCTCGGCATGCGGGCCTGGTAGTGCGTGTGGAGCAGCTCGTGGGCTTTCTTCCCGTTCGGCTCGCCGAGGAACTCCTCGTAGAGGTGCTCTATGGCGGGGTTCTCGTGGGAGCGGCGGAGCTGCTTGTGAGAGTCGATGTCGTAGAGGGCGCGGGCTCGGAGCTTGGCGATCTCCGGGTCCATCGGGTCCTCGTCGAGCGGCGGGTAGGGCTGGCCGCCGCCCATGATGCAGCCGCCCGGGCAGGCCATGATCTCGATGAGGTGGTACTTCTTCCCGCCGGCCTTGGCGGCGTCGAGGATCGCCTTCGCGTTCGTCAGGCCGTTCGAGACGGCGATGTTGACGTCGAGGCCGTTGATGTGGACCGTGGCCTCCTTCAGGCCCTTGACGCCCCGGACTTCCTCGAAGACGAGCGGGCCGAGCTCCTTGCCCGTCAGCTTCACGGCCGCGGTGCGGAGCGCCGCTTCCATGACGCCGCCCGTGGCGCCGAAGATGTCGGCCGCGCCGGAGCTGATCCCGAGCGGGCGGTCGAAGTCGCCGTCCGGCAGGCTCTCGAAGTCGATGCCGTACGACTTGATCATCCAGGCCAGCTCGCGCGTCGTCAGGACGGCGTCGGTGTGCGGCGTGCCGTCGGGCATCCGGTGCTCGGGACGCGCCGCCTCGAACTTCTTGGCGACGCACGGCATGATCGAGACGACGTAGACGTCCTTCGGGTCGAGCCCCTTCTTCTCGGCGTAGTACGTCTTCAGGAGCGTGCTCGTCATCTGCATCGGCGACTTGCACGTCGAGGTGTGGGGGATCATCTCGGGGTAGAACTTCTCGAGGAAGTTGACCCAGCCGGGGCTGCAGCTCGTGATGAGCGGGAGGTTCTCGTCGCGCTGGAAGCGGCCGAGGAACTCGTTGGCCTCCTCGATGATCGTCAGGTCGGCGCCGAAGTTCGTGTCGAAGACGCCGTCGAAGCCCATCCGGCGGAGCGCGGTGACGAGCTTCCCGGTCACGGGCGTCCCGACCGGCATGCCGAAGCACTCGCCGATCGTGGCGCGGATGGCGGGGGCGGTGTGGACGACGACGTGCTTGACGTCGCGAGGGAGGGCGAGCGCCTCCCACACGCGCTCGGTGTGGTCCTTCTCGAGGAAGGCGGCCGTCGGGCAGACGGCGACGCACTGGCCGCATTGGATGCAGACCGACTCGTCCATGTTCGCGAGGTTCGCCGGGCCGACGACGGTGTGGAAGCCGCGCCCGTGCTGGGAGAGGTTGCTGACTCCCTGGACCTCGGAGCAGACGCGGACGCAGCGGCCGCAGAGGATGCACTTCTCGGGCGTCCTCACGACGCTCTGGCCGGAGTCCTCGACGGGGAGCTGCTTGCGCTTGCCGGCGAAGAGCCGCTCGCGGATGCCGAGCCGGTAAGCCTGCTTCTGGAGCTCGCAGTTGCCGTCCCGGTCGCACGTCTGGCAGTCCATCGGGTGGTTGTCGAGGAGGAGCTCGACGATGTCGCGCCGGGCCTGGCGGATCTCCGGGCTGTTCGTCTGGACCTCCATCCCCTCCCAGACCTCCTGCGAGCAGGCGGTCAGGAAGTGATTGAAGCCCTTCACCTCGACGACGCAGACGCGGCAGGCGCCCTCGATCGAAAGCGCGGGGTGGTAGCAGAGGCGGGGGATGTGGATGCCGATCTTCTCGGCGGCGTTGATGACCTTGGTCCCTGCCGGGACCTGGATGAACTCGTCGTCGATCTTGAGGTTGATCATCTTCTGGCTCGTGGGCATGTCGGCCGTCCTTCGCTCAGACCCGCTCGACCGCGTCGAACCGGCAGATCTCGTAGCACTGGCCGCACTTGATGCAGCGGGCCTGGTCGATCACGTGGGCCTTCTTCCTCTCGCCCGAGATGCACTGCGTCGGGCAGTTGCGGGCGCAGGCGGTGCAGCCGATGCACTTCTCGTCGTCGATCTGGTACTGGATGAGCGCGACGCACTTCTTCGCGCGGCACTTCTTGTCGACGATGTGCTCGCGGTACTCGTCGCGGAAGTGCTTCAGCGAGGAGAGGACCGGGTTCGGCGCGGCGCGGCCGAGGCCGCAGAGGCTCGTCCGCTGGCAGAGCTTGCCGAGCCGCTCGAGCCGGTCGAGGTCGGAGAGCTCGCCGTTGCCGGCGGTGATCTTCTCGAGGATCTCGAGCATCCGGGTCGTCCCCTCGCGGCACGGGGTGCACTTCCCGCAGCTCTCCTCCTGGGTGAACGTCAGGTAGAACTTCGCGATGTCGACCATGCAGTCCTCGTCGGACAGCACGATCATTCCGCCGGAGCCCATGATGGAGCCGGCCTTCGCGAGCGGGCCGAAGTCGACGGGCATGTCGGCGCGGTTCGCGGGGATGAAGCCTCCCGCGGGGCCGCCGGTCTGGATCGCCTTCAGCTCGCGGTCGTCGAGGACGCCGCCGCCGATGTCGAAGACGACGTCCTTCAGCGGCGTGCCGAGCGGGACCTCGACGAGGCCCGTGTGCTTGACCTTGCCGGCGAGGGCGAAGACCTTCGTCCCGCCGGAATCGTCGGTCCCGACCTGCGAGAACCAGTCGCCGCCGAAGTTGATGATGGCGGTGACGTTCGCGAACGTCTCGACGTTGTTGATGCAGGTCGGCTTGCCCCAGAGGCCGGCCGTCGTCGGGAAGGGGGGCCTCACGCGCGGCTGGCCGCGCTCTCCCTCGATCGAGCGGATGAGGGCCGTCTCCTCGCCGCAGACGAACGCGCCCGCGCCGAGCCGGATCTCCATGTCGAAGCTCCAGCCGCTCCCCATGACGTTCTCGCCGAGGATCCCGGCCTCGCGGCACTTCTGAAGGGCGTTCTCGATCCGCTTGATGGCGAGCGGGTACTCGGCCCGGATGTAGTAGAAGCCTTTGCAGGCGCCGATGGCGTAGGCGCCGATGATCATCCCTTCGACGACGTTGAACGGGTCGCTCTCGAGCATCCCGCGGTCCATGAAGGCCCCGGGGTCGCCCTCGTCGCCGTTGCAGATGATGTAGCGGGTCTTCTCCTCGTTCGCGCGGGCGAACTTCCACTTCTGGCCGGTGAGGAAGCCTCCCCCCCCTCGGCCACGCAGCTTCGCCTTCAGGACCTCGTCGACGATCCAGGTCGGGTCGCCCTTCTCGAGGCACTTCGCGAGCGCCTTGAAGCCGCCGAAGCGGACGTACTCCTCGAGGCTCTCGGGGTCGAGGATGCCGGCGTTGCGCATCGCGATCCGGCTCTGCGCGTTGAAGAACCTGACGTCGGCGTAGAGGTCGAAGAAGTCCTGCGCGATCGGCTTGAAGGGGACCTTCATCCTCTCGTCGATCGTCCCCTTGCGGACGGGTCCGTCGAGGAGGGCGTCGAGATCCTTCTCGTTCTCGAGCCTGTAGATCGTCTTCGAGGGACGGACGAGGACGTGCGTCGACTTCCCTTCGGTCTCCTCGGAGCAGACGCCGAGGCAGGCGTGGGAGTTGACCTTCACGCGGTCCGGGCCGATCCCGGCCGCGGCGAGCTTCGCCTCGAAGGAGGCCTTCAGCTCCGTCCGCTGCTTGCAGCGGCGCCCCTCGCAGAAGACGAGCTCGTACTCGTACGGCGTCTCGAGCGAGCCGTCGAGCGCGTGCTCGGGAAGGGCGGCGCCCTTCTGGATGTGGCTCGTGAAGATCTTGTGGACGAGCTCGCGGTCGACGCGCTCGTACTTGACGGGGGGCTTCCCGGGGACCGAGACGCCGACGATCGGCTCCTTGCTGCAGCGGCCGGTACAGCCGGTGCGGTGGAGGACGACGTCCTCGCGCCCCGAGGAGGCGAGGTGCTTGACGAACTCGTCCGCCACCTCGCGCGAGCCGGCGGCGTGCTCGCAGGTGGCGGAACCGATCTGGACGACGACCTTGCCGGCGTCTCCCCGCAGGGCGAGCGCCTCCTCGGACCGCGCCGCCAGTGATTGAAAGGCTTGGGTCACGGCGTTTGGCATTTGGGCTCCATCGATGGCTCGGGGAGGCTCCGGGCCTCCCGCGAGCGGAAACGGGACGTTTCGACAGGTCGCAGCGCGACCGTTCGGCCCGCGCTCTGCGGGACGGCCGTCGGCTGCGGGAATCGGGACCGATTTGGGCTGGATTGTCCGGAACGGGAGAGACGGGCACGGCGCGGGAGACGCCGTGCGCGGTCCATCAGGCGCCGCCTGCTCCGGTTCGCACGGGTTGCCCGTGGGCGGGAGCGGCCCGGCGAGAGGAGCACCGGGCCGGGTGAACGCCAGCGTCGACGCGTCGGGCGCGGTCGATCCGGAATCCGGTCCTGGGGCGGTCCTTCGGCGTGCTCATGATCCTGGGCGCGCCCGATGCCTTGCCGGGCGCGAGGGGGCTCCGTTTCCGGTGCCTGCCCCCGTTTCGGGCCGCCCTGATCTTACTCCGGTTCGACCGAACGGCAGGTGGGAGGCCAACCATCCGAGACGGGCCTGCCGCCAGCGGAACGTTGAGACGAAGGCGCGAAAGGGCCTTTCTCGACGGCCGCTGCTCAGCCGCCGTGCGGCCTCGACGCCGCTTCGAGCCGATCGCTCTCTTCGGCGGTCAGGGAGAGCGTGGCCGCCGGCAGGATCTCGGCGAGCTGCTCCGGAGTCCGGGCGCTCGCGATCGGCGCGACGACGCCTGGCCGCCCGAGGAGCCAGGCGAGGGCGATGGACGCCACGGTCGTCCCGCGCTCCGCGGCGACCGCGTCGAGCGCCGCGAGGACGCGAAGACCCGGTTCGTCGAGGTGCTTCGCGGCGGCGCCGGAGCGCACGCTGGCGATGGTGCGTCCGGGCCTGTACTTGCCGGCGAGGAAGCCGCTCGCGAGCGCGTAATAAGGGAAGACGGCGAGGCCTTCGCGGACGCAGAGCGCCTGGAGCTCTCCCTCGTACTCGGCGCGGTGGACGAGGTTGTAGTGCGGCTGGAGCGCGACGTAGCGGGCGAGCCCGAGCCGCCGCGAGACGGCGAGCGCCTCGGCGAGGCGGGGTGCCGCGTAGTTCGAAGCGGCGATCTCCCGGACCTTTCCCTCGCGGACGAGGGCGTCGAAGGCTCCGAGCGTCTCCTCGAGCGGCGTGGCCGGGTCGTCGGCGTGGGCGTAGTAGAGGTCGATCCGGTCGATCCGAAGCCTCCGGAGCGAGTCCTCGGCGGCCTTCCGAATCGTCGCGGCCGAGAGTCCCGAGAGGCCGGCCATCTTCCCGACCTTCGTCGCGACGACGACCCGGTCCCGGTTCCCGCGCGACGCCATGAAGCGCCCGAGGATCTCCTCCGACTCGCCGCCGGAGTTGCCCGGCTTCCAGGCCGAGTAGACGTCGGCCGTGTCGACGAAGTTGCCGCCGGCGGCGAAGTAGGCGTCGAGGACGGCGAACGACTCGGCTTCCGTCGCCGTCCATCCGAAGACGTTTCCCCCGAGGCAGACGGGGAAGACCTGAAGGCTCGTGGTGCCGATCCGCTGCATGGGACCTCCTTCGCGGGACCTCTTCCGGGAGGATCCCACAGCAGCGGGCTCCGGCGAGGCGCCCCCGCAACCGCGGCGACCGGTTACTCTCGCGAACGGCGGCCTACGGCCGCCCGGAGACCCGATGCTCAGGATCCTTCGTTACGCACCCGTCATGATGTTCCTCGCGGGGACGGCCCTCGGGGCGGCCCCCTCATCGCAGGCACCCGCGGAGAAGGACGTCGCCTCGTCGGGCTTCGCCGGCACCTGGGCGCTCGCGGCGACGGCGGACGACGTCGCGCGGGTCGCGCCAGCGAACGCCTGGGGAGGGCTCGGCGGGACGACCGGCGCGACGGCTCGGCCGGGCGGGGGCGGATTCGACCTGCCGATCGAGGTGATGACGGACGCGCGTCTCCTCGTGGTCGAGGACGACGGCCTCCGGCTCCGGGTCACCTACCCGTCGGGGCGCGTCCGGACTTTCGTGACCGACGGAAGCAAACGCTACGTCGACGACGGCGACGGCCCGGCCGACGTCGTCGCGCGCCGGCGGGACCGGACGGTGACGGTCTCGTCCGAATGGGTGCGCGGTTACCGGCTGCGCGAGACGTGGGAGCTGCGGACTGACCCGCACCGGCTCGTCGTGACGGGACGGCTGAAGGGGAGGGAGTCGCACGAGTACGTGAGGAACTACGAGCCGGCCCCCGAAGGAGCGGTCGCCGCGAGCGCGACCCCGCCTCCGCCGGCCCCGACACCCGCCGTCCGGCTCCCCTGGGCGCCGTCCGTTCCGGCATCGACGCCCGCGCCGGCGCCGGAGGAGCCGGGCGGCTCGCCCGCGAAGGAGCCTTCGTCCGTCGACCGCCTCTCGGAGTGCACGCTCCGCCCGCCCGCGAGGACTCCTCCCGGGGCGCTGAACGGCCTCGCGAAGACACCGCAGGAGACCGCCGCGAAGGCGGCCGCCGCGTCCGTCGCGCCGCTTCGCGCGGACGGCGTCCTCTCCTCCGACGCGGAAGTCTTCGACGGCTGCCTCGTATGGCCGTTCACACTCCGCCTGCCGGCGCTCGGAGGCGTCCAGGAGGTCTTCGTCGACGCGGGCGACGGGCGGGTCGTGAAGTCGGACTTCATCCGCCTCGGCCCGAGGCCGGCCGGAGCTCCTTGACGGAAGCCGCCCCGACCGCGCGCCCGGGGCGGCGCGCCGATCAGTGTCCGGCCGGCACCTTCTCGCCCGCCTCGACGCGCTCCGGGAGGACGTTCCTCGGCATCACGAGCGGGCAGGTCGCGTAGGGCGTGAAGGCGCAGGGCGGGTTCTGGGCGAGGTTGAAGTCGAGGACGACCTTCGAAGGGCCGGCCTTCGGCGCGGTCGCGTAGAGGAAGCGTCCGGCGCCGTAGGTTTCCGTTCCGTTCGTCGCGTCGCCGAAGACGAAGAAGAGGGTGTCGTCGTCCGGCGACTCGACGGTCGGCTCGAGCGTCCGCTCCTTCCCCCCGATCGTGAAACGGACGAGACCCGGCGCGAGAGACTTCTGGGCCGGACCCTGGGCGGAAGGGACCTCGATCTCGCGGGGCGCGTCGTACGGCTCGAACGTCCCCTCGACCCGGAGCGACGGGTCGACGGGGAAGCGCTCGATTCCCCGGAACTCCCTCCGCCGCGGGCTCTCGGGGTCCCGGGCCCGGACGGCGAGCTTGCCGCCTCGATCGAGGACCGTCAGGCGGACGCGTCCCACCTCGACGACGGAGGGTTTCCCGTCCCGGTCGGTGGCGAGAGTTGCGCCGGTCGGCGGGGCGCCGTCGACGGTGACGGGGGCGCCGGCATCCACGGCGAGCCGGACGGCGCCGTCGGGACCGAGAACGAACGCCCCGGCCCTCGCCGGGATGCCGGGCGCTTCCAGCGAGAGCGGGAGGGCGGGGTCCGAGCCGAACGGATTTTCGCCCGGAGTCAGCCAGTGGAGGGCGACGAGCGTGAGCCAGCCGCTCTCGGAAGCGAGCCTCGTCTCGCGCAGCGCCCAGGCCGTGCCGATCTCGGCCGCGTAGGCCGGGTCCGCGGCCGGAGGGCGGCGGCAGGCGACGAGGGCGACGACGGCGACGGCGGCGAGGAGGAGGACGGGACGGGCGCGGCGCATGGCCCCTTCTAGCACGGCGACCGGGAGAGCGTCCGTTGAGCCGAAGCGCTGCGAGCCGGCGACGACGATCAGGGGTGCGAAGGAGCCTTCTCGCCGGCCTCCACGCGGATCGGAAGCGTGTTCCTCGGGAGGGCCATCGGGCAGCTCGCGAAGGGCGTCAGCGAGCACGGCGGCGTCTCGGCCAGGTTGAAGTCGAGGACGACGCGAGCCGTCCCGGCCGCCGGTCGCGGGACGGAGAGGAAGCGCCCGCCGCCGTAGCTCTCGGAGCCGGAGGTCGCGTCGGCGAAGACGAAGAAGAGCGTCGCGTCGTCGGGCGACTCGACGGTCGGCTCGAGCGAGAGCTCCCTCCCGCCGAGGGTGAACCGGACGAGCCCGGGCGCGAGGGCCGTTCGGGCCGGCCCTCGTGAGGAGGGCACCTCGACGTCGCGGGGGGCGTCGTACGGCTCCCAGCGCCCTTCGACACGGAGCTCGGGGTCGATCGGGAAATGCGAGAGGCCGGGGAAGCCGCGGAGCCGCGCGCTCTCGGGGTCGCGGGCGCGCACGTACGGCGCGCCGTCCTTCACGAAGTACGCGAGGCGGACACGCCCCACGGTGACGACGTCGGCGCGCTCCTCCCCCTCGGGGACGAGCGGCGCATCGGTCGGCGCGCCTCCGTTCACCGTGACCGGCGCGCCCGGCTCGGCCCGAAGGACGACGGCCCCATCCTCCCTCACGACGAACGCCCCCGCCCGCGGAGGGATTCCGTCCGCCTCGAGCGCGATCCTCGACGACGGGTCGGAGCCGAAGGTGTTCTCTCCTGGCGCGAGCGGTTCCCGCGCCACGATCGTCAGCCAGCCGTCCTCCGTCGTGAGCTCGGCGTGCCGGGCGGCGCGCGCCGCCTCGATCTCCCGCACGTAGTCCGGGTCGGCGGCAGGAGGGCGATCGCAGGCGACGAGGAGAGCGAGGAGGGAGAGCAGAGCGGGCGCGAGGCGCATGCCCGTTTCTAGCACGGCCCCGGGAGCCGTCACGGCGGGGGAGGGCTCGCGAGCGGCAGGCTGAAGGAGAAGACGGCCTCCGGGCCGGGGTGCTTCAGCCACATCCGGCCGCCCTGCGCCTCGATCGCGAGGCGACAGAACGGAAGCCCGAGCCCGGAGCCGCGGCCCGGAAGGCTTCCGACGGCGAACTTCTCGAAGAGGCGCGGGCGCAGCTCTTCGCAGATGCCCGGTCCCGAGTCCTTCACGTCGAGGACGACGTTCGCCCCGTCGACGCGCGCCGCCAGTCGCACGGAGCCGGAGCCGGGCGCGCTGAACTTGACCGCGTTCGTCAGGAGGTTCTCGACGACCCGTGCGACGAGGCCGGGGTCGGCGTGCACCGGCGGCAGGTCGGGCGGGAGGGCGGAGACGAGCGAGAGGCCGCGGGCCTGCGCGGCGGGCAGCGCCCTCCCGATCACCTCGTCGACGACCGTCGGGAGGTGAACGTCGGTGGGGTGAACGGGCAGCGACCCCTCCTCGAGCCGGGAGAGCTCCAGTATCCCGTCGACGAGGCTGAGCTGGCGCCGTGTGTTCCGCTCGGCGAGGTCGAGGAGCTTCCTTCCGTCCTCGTCGAGGGACCGGTTCTCGCGGAGGAGCTCGAGAGCCCCCATGACGCCCGATATCGGGCCGCGAAGGTCGTGGACGAGCATCCGCGAAAGCTCCTCCCGGGCGCGCGCGAGGACCAGCTTCCCGAGGCCGAGGCTGATCGCCTCGGCCAGCGCTTCGGCGAACGAGCAGGCGTCGTCGTCGAGGCCGTCGCCGGCGGCGGCCTCGAAGCTCGCGACTCCGAGCCGGTTGCCGAGGTGCCGCAGCGGGACGACGAGGCCGCGACAGGTCTGTCCCGCGCCGTCGCCGCTGATCCGCGTGACGAGGCCGGTCTCCCAGGCGAGCCCGAGCTCGCCCGCGAGCGTGGAGGGCCGCAGGTCGCCGAGGCCCTCAGTCCGGCCGAGAAGGAGAAAGCCGTCGGCGGCCGGAAGGGCGACGAAGACCCGGGAGAACGACGACAGCCGGCAGATGGCCGCGGCCGCCTCCGCGGCGATCTCCTCCGAAGCGTGCCGGCGGGCCGAGACGTCGAGGACGGCGTTCAGGACCTCCAGCCCGCGCGTGGCGCGTCTCCGCGCGTCGGCGCTCTCTGCCGTGCGGAGCGCGAGGGCGATCTGAGCCGCGGTCGACTCGATGAGGCTTCGCTGCTCCTCTCCGAAGTGTCCGGCGTCGGGATGGACGAGGGTGAGGACTCCGGCGAGGGAGGTTCCCGTCGCGATCGGCGCCGAGAGCGCGGACCGGATCGTCCCCTCCTGCGACGCCAGATGCCGCCAACGGTCGTCCTCCAGGACGTCCTCGACGACGGCGATCGTGCCGCTCCTCACGACCCAGCCGGCCAGGCCGGTCTCCAGCATCTCGGCCGCCTCGGCCGGCCCGACGACGAGAGTGGAGTCGCCTTCGGTGAAGAGCCCGCGCGTGAAGCGGCCGTTCCCGTCGAGCAGCAGCGCGCTGGCGCCGTGCGCCCCGGTCGCGACTTTCGCGGCGTCGAGGACTTTCGCGAGCGTCCCGTCCAGGCCCTCTTCGGCCCCCGCGGCCCGCGCGACGGAGAGGAGGCTCGCGAGGAGGTCGTTCTGGGTCCGTACGACCCTCGTCAGCCGCTGGCTCGTGGTGGCGAGGAGCGTCGTCGTGAAGACCACGGCGAAGATCGTGCAGAGGAGCGGTGGGAGTGCGAGGAGCGGACCTCCGGCGAGGATGTCCCCCTCGACGAAGCCGGCGCCCACGGCGACGCCGCGGGCCCAGAAGAGGGCAGCGCAGGCCCAGAGCGCGACGGCCGTGACCTTGTCGAGCGCGGCGGCGCCCTGCGGGGCGCGGCGTCGCGAGGCGGTCCACGCCGCGGCGCCGAGGAGCGCGGCGAGGAACGCGCTGCTCAGGATCGCCCGGGCGTTGCCCGCGTCGCGGAGGAACGTCGCGCCGGCGAAACCGGCGGTTGCGAGGAGGCCCGTCCCGACGGTCAGGCGCCGGCTGGGGCGGAGGCCGTAGTAGAGCTTCGTCCCCTCGAGGATGAAGGCGGCGGCGACCGCCACGAGGACGTTCGCGAGGACGTCGGGGAGGAGGTCCGGAATCCTCCCCCGGAACGCGAGGAGGACGAGGCCGAGGAAGAAGAGGCCGAAGCCGAGCGCGAGACGGTCCGGTCCGCGGATCGCGCGGAGCTCCCGCCAGGCGAGCGCGACCGCGAGCACCAGTCCCGCGAAGATGACGGCGCTCGCCGCGAGGAGCGTCCGCGCGTCGAAGAGAGGTTCCATCGCCGCCACACATCATACGAGCCGGACGGGGCATCGTCCTCGCTCCGGACGGCGTCGGGGCGTGCCGACTGGGCGACGGGTGGACGGATCCGCCGAGGTGTCGCCGCGAAGACCGGCTCGGGACCGGAGCTCCCTGGGAAGGGCAGTCCGGGTCGGGCGGGGGGGGCGTTTTCGACGGCGCCGGGGGTGACTCGATCCTGTATTCTGAAAGACGG
>Ga0209604_1000407_pt1 | contig 40603 bp, 34 predicted proteins | sample AD_UKC097_MetaG_FD_184405 | JGI IMG/M metagenome (GOLD analysis project Ga0209604, IMG submission 184405) | Active sludge microbial communities of municipal wastewater-treating anaerobic digesters from USA - AD_UKC097_MetaG (SPAdes) (version 2) | ecosystem: Engineered > Bioreactor > Anaerobic >... | reverse complement strand
ATTCTGTTCACCATTGTAATAGAATAATCCCTCCTTTCTCGGTTGAGTCAAGATACCATGGCTTTACGGATAAATTTGTCTATTCCGTTCGTTAGACACATTGCGAAGGAAAAGGGATCGGGATACACCCAAAGGACCAAGGATTCGCTTAAATTTGAAGAAGTGTCAAAAAAAGAGAGAGATGGGTTGATTACCCGATCCAGTTCTCGTGATACTGGTATACGTAATCAGCGGATGCATCACCAAGGATATCCATAGCGACGGATCCGGTGTTGGGTCCCCACCAGTATATCCAGTTGTTCATGTACTGGTATGCCTCATCGTTGGCAGAAAGGGTTGCAACATTGCTCTGGGTCACATCATAGACCGAGGAGTCCACGTTCCACCATGTGTCTGCTATGTTGTAGAGATCCTGGACTGAATAGTCACCTCCGGTTGCAGCTGCTGAAATGGACTGTCCGATCGAGTTCGTTGAACCCCCATATGCCCAATAATTTTCAGCATAGTTCTGACCGTACTGGGTGACACCCTCATCGTCAGAAATCGCGCTGAACCCGAGTGCCTGGGCAATCGTTGCCGTATCACCGAACCAGGCATCGTTGTAAGCGTACTGATCAACCCAAGAACCGTCACCAGCAAGATAGACTAACTGACCGAGAACGAGGTCATCGGCCAGGTCAGCATAATTCTCACCATACTGGTAGACGTCATCACTCGCGATACCACTCAGGTAGATGGACTGGCTGCCAAGGTCGTTCCCATAGGAGTATGCATAGTCGGAGTATTCGATCTCGTTGTATGCATACTGGTCGACGTAGCCATCAGCTGCAGAGGCTGCAGCATCGAGCAGCTGGGTGTCCTCAGTTACTCCACCATAGAGGTAGATGTAATTTGCAAGATACTGGTCGACATCAGTTCCAGCAGTACCCGACATGGTGATGGCCTGGTCATTCACGCTTCCTCCAGTCGCATACGGGATGTCGTTGTAGAAGTACTGGTATACCCAGTCACCAGCGATGGCGTTCAGCGTTGCTGACTGATCAACCATGGTATTCATATAACCGAAATCTCCATGCATGTCAGCATAGTTATTACCGTACTGATCAGCATATCCGCCAGCGGAAGCATCCATGAGTACAGACTGGATTGCAACGGCACCGTCACCATAGAAGTAAGCTTCGTTTGCTGCTGCCTGATCGATGTCACCACCAGCGACCGCAGTCTGCTCAATGCTCTGGGTGGCAATCGATCCTGCATCCGGATCAACCTCATTCCAGGCCACCTGGTAGACATAGTCTTCAGCTGATGCAGTCTGGTCGATGGTCTGGGTAGTGGTGGTCCCTACTCCGTAGACTTCTGCGTAGTTGCTCGGCCAGTAGTATACACCATCAAGCTCGCCATAGTAGTAGGAGTCACCGTAGTTCTGCCAGATGTTCTCTCCGGTGGCATCCATGCTCAAGCTCTGGGTGACGATGGCGCCATCACCATATACCCAGGCATAGTTGCCCGGCTCCCAATAATAATACCCGTCGCCCCAGTCTTCATAATATCCGTAGTTCTGCCAGACATCCGTCCCTACTGCATCCATAGTGATGCTCTGGGTGACGATGGCTCCCTCGCCATAGATGCCTCCATCATCACCGGCTTCATTCACGGCGGTCTGGATAACCTCACCGGTCCCTTCGGCGTCCATGGTGATGGTCTCGACGACGTAGGCAGTATCATCTCCGGCTTCGCCAACATAGTTATAGGCTTCCTGGAAGATGTCGCCGCCGGTCGCTGTCGACTCGATGGTCGCAGTGACCTCACTTGGGAGGGCTGATACTGCCCCTACCATTACCATTACTGCGAAAATTGTTAGTATGAGATACCTCATTTGTTTTCATCACTCCTGTAAAGCTGTAAGAGGAGAAAATCCCCCCAACATTACAAAGAGTAGTAATTTCTGCTCATACTATAAAATTATCGAATCTCGGTTGTCGTGAGAATTTTATACCAGTTGCTACCAGGCCCCCCCCACTTTTTTTCAGTCTCTCCCGGTAACAGGATTCTTTGGATAACAATTCCCGGCCGCTTGGGGATTTTTTAAGGAGTGAAAATCAGGACACCCCTTTTCCTCAATACAGCTATCCGATAACTGATGTATCGGATACGATCCTGCTGATCGACCGTTTTCTACCTGACAATTGTCAAGGTATAATAACTGTTGGCCAGTGAGTGAAAAAGAAAAAATGAAATTTTAGTTTGATTACGGGTACACTTCGACCCAGTTCTCGTGATACTGGTATACCAAATCAGCGGAGGCCTCACCATCGATAGCCATGGCAGTAGATCCAGTGTTGTCATACCACCAGTCGATCCAGTTGTACATACCTTGGTCTGCTTCATCATTTGCTGACAAGGTCGCAACGTTGCTCTGGGCTATCGTGTAGGTTGATGGTGCCATTAAGCTCCAATACGTGTTAGCATAGTTCACAAGACCCTGGTATGATTCGTCTCCTCCAATTGCCGCTGCTGAAATGGACTGGCCGATCCAGTTCGTTGAATCCCCACCGTATGCATAATAATTTTCAGCATAGTTGGAACCTTCCTGGAAGACACCCTCATCGTCTGAAATGGCACTGAACTCAAGTGCCTGTGCAATTGTTGCCGTTTCTCCGAAGTAGGCCTCGTTCCAACCGACCTGCTCGACATATGAACCCACTCCAGCGATCGAAGCCAGCTGGCCTAGGTTGGCATTGTTATCCAGGTCAGCCCAGTTCCATCCATACTGAGTCACGTCATCGGATGCAACGCCGCTCAGTGTAATGGTCTGGCTGGCGATGTCGTCGCCCAATCCCCAGTATATCTCGTTGTATGCATCCTGGTATACATCCCCGTCGGATGCAAACCCTGCTGCACTTAATACCTGGGTATCCTCCGATACTGCGTCATATAACTCGATGTAGTTCCCAAGATACTGGTAGACATCGGTACCGGCGGTGCCCGACATGATGACCGACTGGTCATTCACACTTCCTCCAGTGGCATACCAGTCGTAATTGTAGAAGTCCTGAGTGACCCAGTCTCCTGCAAGAGCATTCAGGACGGCAGACTGATCAACCATGGTATTGGTCCAGCCATCATCACCATACATGTCAGCGTCGTTATAGCCGTACTGGTAGACAGAACCGCCGGCATCCGCATCCATGCTCACATCCTGGACTGCTACCGAGCCATCACCGTAGAAGTATGCATCATTAAAGGCATACTGTTCAATATCTCCTCCCGCTACTGCACTCTGGGCGATGCTCTGCGTTGACATGGAGTAGGCATAGGGATCAAGCCAGTTCTGCGCATACTGGTATACGTAGTCTTCGGCATCGGCTACCTGCGTGAATGTCTGGGTGGTGGTAGTTCCCTCGTCACCATAGACATAGGCATAATTGCCGTAGCTATACCAGTTCTGGTAGATGTCCTCCCCCGTAGCATCCATGCTGATGCTCTGGGTTACAACAGCCCCGTTCCCACCAACATATGCTTCATTATCTGCATCTTGCGTTACCTCGCCAGTAGCCTCTGCTACCATTTCAATAGTCTCGGTAACGATTGCATTTTCAACTCCGGAATCGTCAACGTAGTTATAGGCTTCCTGGTAGACGTCTCCACCAGTTGCGGTCGTTACGATGGTCGCGGTGACCTCGTTAGGAAGGGCTGATGAGGCCCCCACCAGCAGGACCAGTGCCAGTGCAATGAATACGAGATATCTCATTTGTTTTCATCACTCCTGTAAAGTTGCAAGAGATGATAATCCCCCCAACGTTACAGAATTAAGTAATCTTTGCTAAAAGATAAAATTATCGAATCTCGGTTGTCGTGAGAATTTTATACCAGTTGCTATCAGGACTCCCCTCTTTTTTTCAGTCTCTCCCATTAACAGGATTCTTTGGATAACAATTCCCGGCCGCTTGGGGATTTTTTAAGGAGTGAAAATCAGGATTCGCCCGGTTTCTTTTTTACCGTATCCTCTCGCAGAATGACAATTTTCAATGTGCAATAGTATTGCATGAGAAAGAAAAAAAGAGATTTTGGTTTGATTACGTGTACACTTCGAGCCAGTTCTCGTGATATTGGTCTACGTAATCAGCAGATGCATCGCCATTGATATTCATGGCAACTGGTCCGGTGTTGGAATACCACCAGTCAACCCAGTTGTACATCCACTGGTATGCCTCATCGTTGGCTGATAAGGTTGCAACATTGTTCTGGGTCACTGTGTAGGTAGAGGGATCCCAGTTCCAGTACGTGTCAGCATAGTTCCAGAGATCCTGGTACGAGATGTCCCCGCCGGTCGCTGCTGCGGAAATGGACTGACCGATCAAGTTCGTGGATTCTCCACCGGTAAAGTACAGGGGATAATTGGTGGCCTCATTATATCCGTACTGGTCAACACCAACATCATCAGAGATCGCCGTGAAAGCAATGTCCTGGGCTACGGTAACCGAGTCCATGAACTCTGCATAGTTGTAGGCGTCCTGGTAGACATAATCGGCGTCCCCGCTGATCCATGACAGCTGTCCGAGGTTCAGGTTGTTACCCACTTCGTAGGCATCGTTCCAGCCGTACTGAGTGGCGTAATCGGCAGCAACGGCGTTCAGGTAGATAGACTGCCCGAGGACATCATCACCGAACGTCAACGCTTCATTGTAAGCGTCCTGGTACGCATACCCCTCGGAGTTTGCCGCAGCCTCCAATACCTGGGTAGATTCGGATACCGCGCCATCGGACGAGAAGTAATTATACAGGTACTGGTCAACATCGTCGCCAGTGCCGCTCATGATGATATCCTGGGCGGACCAGGTGTTGGTTCCAGCATACCAGTTCTCGTTGTAGAAGTACTGGTAGACCCAATCTCCGGCAACCGCATTCAGCGTGGCAGACTGATCAACCATGATCGTGTCGAAGGCGTACATGTCAGCATAGTTGTAGCCGTCCTGGTAGGCGTAGCCTCCGGCATTTGCATCCATGCTCACATCCTGGACTACCGCTGAATTGTCCCCATATGAGTAGACATCGTTGTAAGCGTACTGATCAATGTCCCCACCGGCGACAGCTGCCTGGCCTATGCCCTGGGTTATCAGGCCGGAATCCTGTTCTGCTCCATTCCATGCATACTGCCCGGCATAGTTTTCGGCATCGGCAACCTGCCAGATGTTCTGGGTTGCCGTTGTCCCTAGACCGTAGATATCAGCATAATTGCCATATCCCCAATACCAGTTCTGGAACACGTCCTCGCCGCTTGCCTCCATGCTCATGCTCTGGGTAACGACCGCCCCATCACCATCAACATAGTATGCATCGTTGTTTGCATCCTGTTCAACCCAGCCAGTACCTTCGGCCGTCATGTCGATGGTCTGGGTAACTATCGTACCTTCGCCACCCGCTTCATAAACATAGTTTTCTGCTCCCTGGTCGACGTCTCCACCAGTTGCAGTAGCTACAATGGTCTGGGTCACCTGGTTAGGAAGGGCTGATGAGGCCCCCACCAGCAGGACCAGTGCCAGTGCTGTGAATACGAGATATCTCATTTGTTTTCATCACTCCTGTAAAGTTGCAAGAGATGATAATCCCCCCAACGTTACACAAGTTACTTGAGTAAGTCGCGATTTAAAGGTTTCGAATGTATTTTCCGAGGACTATTTAGACGCGGAATAATGGCAAGATTTTCAGCCATTTGCTTGTGGGTACCTCCCCATAGCAGAGTGATGTAACCCGTCCTGTTTAGTGTCCGCTTGGAAAAAGACCATTACATTCGGGAAAGAGCCTAATATTGAATGATGGTAACTTGAAAAAAAAGAAAAATTATGTTTGATTACCCGATCCAGTTCTCGTGATACTGGTATACGTAATCAGCGGATGCATCGCCAAGGATATCCATAGCGACGGATCCAGTGTTGGGATTCCACCAATAAACCCAGTTGTACATCCACTGGTATGCATCATCAGTGGCTGCAAGTGTCGCAACATTGCTCTGGACTACATTGTACGTTCCTGGAGCCCAGTTATAATCGAGTGCGGCGATGTTGTAGAAATCCTGATAGGAGGTGTCTCCTCCCGTTGCTGCTGCGGAAATCGATTGCCCGATAGAGCTGGTTGCACCGCCATCATCCCAGTAGTTTTCGGCGTAGTTGTAGCCGTACTGGTCGACACCTTCATCATCGGAAATCGCACTGAACTCGAGTGCCTGTGCTACGGTTGCCGAATAACCAAAATAGGCGTCGTTGTACGCGTCCTGCTCAACGAATGCACCATCTCCACCCATCGACACCAACTGGCCAAGGACCGCATTATCATCCAAGTCAGCCCAGTTCCAGCCAATCTGTTCTACGTCACCTGTTGCAACGCCGCTTAAGGAGATTGACTGACTTGCAAGCTCGTTACCCCAGGTAATACCATCATCAGTCCCATAATCGATCTCGTTATATGCATCCTGGTAAACGTATCCATCCGCTGCAAAGGCTGCTGCAGATAGGACCTGGTTATCCTCAGAGACTGCATTCCACAAGTCGATATAGTTGTAAAGATACTGGTCGACATCAGTTCCAGCAGTACCCGACATGGTGATGGCCTGGTCATTCACACTTCCTCCCGTCGCATACGGGATGTCATTGTAGAAGTACTGGTCTACCCAGTCCCCAGCGATGGCATTCAGTGTTGCTGACTGGTCAACCATCGTTGACATCCACCCATCATCACCGTACATGTCAACGTAGTTGTAGCCATCCTGATAGGCCCAACCGCCAGCATTCGCATCCATGAATACTGACTGGAATGCAACATTCCCGTCTCCATAGAAGTAGGCGTCGTTGTATGCGTACTGGTCAATGTCGCCACCGGCGACGGCAGTTTGCTCAATGGTCTGGGTAGTCATTGAGAGAGAGCCATCCTCCTGATCGGCTTCGTTGGAAGCATACTGGTAGACATAGTTTTCAGCATTTGCATTCTGCATAAAACTCTGGATGATGGTTGTCCCTTCACCCGTAACTTCTGCATAGTTGCCCCAGCTATACCAGTTCTGGTAGATGTCCTCTCCGGTTGCATCCATGCTGATGCTCTGGGTCACTACAGCGCCATCACTATCAACATAAGCTTCGTTATCGCCATCCTGGGTTACCTCCCCAGTGGCATCTGCAACCATCGTAATGGTCTCAGTAACATCACCGCTGGCTTCGTCAACATAATTATAGGCTTCCTGGTAGACGTCTCCACCAGTTGCGGTCGTTACGATGGTCGCGGTGACCTCGTTAGGAAGGGCTGATGAGGCCCCCACCAGCAGGACCAGTGCCAGTGCTGTGAATACGAGATATCTCATTTGTTTTCATCACTCCTGTAATGTTGCGAGAGATGAACCCCCCAACGTTACAGATGATACTATTGTTAGTCGCGATTTAAAGGTATCGAATGGTTTTCAGGAACCTGCCGATGCGGATGATGTCGTGAGTTCTTGCCAATTTTCAGTTCAAAAGAGGATCAGCTTCACGATTACCAGGAACTATCTGACCATTTGAAAATGGGAGATGTGAAGAACGCTGTTAGAGGTATTAAAAGTCGGCTGCGAAACCTATTTGTTTTCAGTTATAACCAAGATAGTGCCCTGAAAAAAAGCCGTTGGATTATCGCGTTTTAATCTTGACCAAGAAAAAAATGAGAGATTCCGGGAAGATCAGATAATCTCGACCAAGTTCTCGTGATACTGGTACACGTAGTCAGCGGATGCAAACCCGTTGATGTTCCAGGCGATCGAGCCGGTATTCCAGGCGTACCAGTCGATACCATTGTAAAGCTCCTGGTATGCCTCGTCATTTGCAGCCAGGGTCGCAATGTTATCCTGGGTGATCGTGTAGCTGGAGGGAGCGAGGAGATTATACTCGGCATCGCAGTCGTTCTCGAAGTACTGGGACGAGTAATCGCCACCGGTTGCTGCACCTGTAATGGCCTGGCCTATCATATTCGATGATCCACCAAGGGCATACATGTTCTCAGCATTGTTATCTGCAAGCTGCACGACACCTTCGTCATCGGAAATGCCAGTAAGTGCGATATACTGGGCTACATCCACGGCATCGCCAAAGAATGCCTCGTTGTCTGCTTCCTGGTATACGATGGCTCCCTCGCCCCCGAGCCAGACTTCCTGGCCGAGATCGAGGTTGTCGAGACTGTCAGCATAATTGTAACCGTACTGGGTTACATCTTCGGTTGCCACGGCGTCAAGGAAGATTGACTGGCTGGCGATATCATCACCATAGGAGATTATTCCATTGCCGGCATCCTGGTAGGCATATCCGTCCCCTGCATACGCTGCTGCAGTCAATACCTGGCTGACATCGGAAACCGTACCCCAGTCCCAGAATAAATTGCCCATGTACTGGTCAATCCATGTCCCGGCAGTACCGCTCATGGTGATGGCCTGGTCCGACACCGTGTTGCTTCCGGCATACTCGTTGTCGTTGTAAAATTCCTGCCAGATCCACGTCCCGGCGACAGCGTTGAGCGTTGCTGACTGATCGACCATGATCGTGTCATAATCGCCCATGTCGGCATAGTTGTAGCCATACTGATCGGCATAACCACCGGCATCAGCGTCCATGCCCACCGCCTGGAATGCAACTGCCCCGTCACCATAGAAGTAGGCATAGTTGTACGCATCCTGGTCGATATCGCCGCCGGTCGCTGCTGCCAGGGCTATCTCCTGGTCTGCCAACGATCCCGCATCAGGATCGGCATCATTCCAGACATCCTGGTAGATCCACCCATCGACAGAAGTTGCTGCCAGGGCTATCCCCTGAGTGGTAGTAGTGCCGATTCCCCAAACAGAGGCGTCATTGTAGGCATACTGGTTGATCTCCCCCCCCGCTGCTCCAGCCTGGGCGATACCTTGGTTGTTGACAATCCCGTCCCCAACCGTCGATGCATCGTTCTGGGCATACTGGTAGAGATATTCCTCGGCAGCGGCAGCAAGTGCCATGTACTGGCCAAGGATCGCTCCCTCGCCAAATACCTCGGCATAGTTGCCGTAGGTAAGCAGGTTCTGGTACACATTCTCCCCGGTTGCCTCCATGGTGATACCCTGGGTCACCACAGAAGCTGCCCCATCAGCATACCCATAGTTATCGGCCTCCTGTGCTACCTCCCCGGTGCCTTCAGCAGAGACTTCAATCCCCTGGGTCAGTACTGCCCCCTCACCGGCAACCTCCGCGGACTGGTAGGCTTCCTGGGACAGGTCGCCACCGCTTGCCGTTGCAACGATGGTCTGGGCGACTTCGCTCGGAAGAGCAGATGCTGCCCCCACCAGCAGCACAAGTGCCAGAGCGGTAAATAAAAGATATCTCATCTGGTTTCATCACTCCTGTAAAGTTGTAAGAGATGAATTCCCCCAACAATACATTTGAACTTGTCTTTCTTATGGTTTTAAAGATTTTGAAAGACGTTGAAGAGGCTGGTGAACAGGTCCATCCTGGTTTACCTGTTATGTGCCACAGGTCTGTCATGTACCACAGGTGGAGCTGGCCCAGGTATCTGGTAGTATCCGCATTTCATTTCAGGCTCCCGGGTCCTGGTCGCCGTTCTCACCCGATCTTACCTATTGAGTGAGCGATTGTACTAACCGTCCGACAGGTCTCTTAAAGGTGATTTCTTTTTCAAAATTCAATGTGAAAATGAAAATCACGTGATACTGAAATCTCAAAAGGAAACAAACCTATTAAGGTCTGCATCACCGTCCAGGTATCCGATACGAATCCATTCACCATCCGGAAGAACTCAAGGGGGAGAGAAGAGTCCCTGGATCAAATAGTACAGGACTCTGATTGATATGCGAATACAATGAAAATGGCGAAGCTCGTTTCAAATAAAAAAGATTACGCCAGGTTGAACTCCATGTTCTGTTGTAGTCGTTCGAGGAACGAAGCGGTGCCGGTGGCAAAATTGTTCTGGAACGGCACCCCCCTGATTCCGTTTGCCCAGAAAACTTCATTCTTCTGGAACTGGGTGAGCGAACTTCCCCCCGTACCACCCGATGCCCGGTTCTCCTGGGTTACCTGGGTGAGAGGACTACCGACGACATTGGCATAATTATGTTGATCCTGCACCTGGAAAGGTGCCATGCCTGATAAAGAGATCCCCTGCCGAATCCGGCTCCCGGTGCCGGCTCCTTCAACCCTGTTGATCGCATTCTGGAACAGCGACCCTGCTCCACCAGATGAAAGATCGATGGTCTGGGTAACCGATACCGGTCCGCCCTGGCTGACAACCGAGTTGACGGCATACTGGCTGACGTTCGGCCCTGAAGCATTCGCCGATATTGTTGCCGTTATTACCGGCAATGCGGTTACCCCAGAGCAGAGCAGGCACAATCCCAAGACGAGAGCGAGCACTATTTTCCGATTCATGAGAATCCATCCTGCAGATACTTAGCTGTCACTATATCCTGCTGATACTTATTATTTTTTGATCGCAATAGTTCAACAAAAGAACAAGGTTATTGAACACTTCCTGACATGACCTCGGCATAATAATCTTCGATCATGTCAGTAATTGCATCCCAGTCATAGGTGGATGCCCGCATCCGGCAGGTATCTCTGGTTATCCCGGAAGAGGAGAGCACTTCTGCGAGTACTCGCGCGAGATCCCCCGGGTCGAGCCTCGCAAGCCTCCCACACCCTCCTGTGGTAAATTCCCTGCTTGCATTCCCGGGATGATCGATGGTCACCACCGGAAGGCCACAGGCGAGCGCTTCCAGAGCGGCAATGCCGAATCCCTCGCGGGTGGAAGGGAGGACAAACACCCGGGACGACTTCATCCGGGCAATTACTTCTCCAGAATCTGGTAAAAATCCGGTAAATAGGACATTCTCCCGGACTCCGCATGACTCCACCAGTCCTTCCAGCAGAGCCCGCTCGGGTCCGTCACCGATTATCAGGCAGCGGATGCCCGGCTCCCCCTCCTTCAGGAGGCTCACCGCACGGATGAGGAGGTCGACATGCTTCTCCCGGATCAGTCTTCCAATGAAGACAAGGTCAGAACCAGATCCTGAAGGACGAATACGGTCGATCTCCGCAAGATCGATGCCATTGGGGATAATCCGTACATCCTTCCCCACACCAGCCGACACAAGCCCTGCCCGGGTTGTTTCTGATACCGCAACAGGATGATCACTCCACAGGGCAAGAAGCCGTTCTGCCAGCTTCCCGGCAGCCCCCGCAGCCCCAAGATACTCATACCAGTAGTCCCCCCACACCTCGTGCCAGGTGATGACCAGCGGCGACCGGGAGATCCGGGCAGCGAGCACTGCTACGAGGGCTGCTGTGTACGGGAACTGCTGGCAATCGATAACATCGAATCGTTCCTTTACGAGAGGGTGTGCCACGCTGGCCCCGAATCTGACGGCCTGGGATACGGTTCTTTTCCCCCCATGGTACAGCGGGACCGGCCTGCATGTCCCATGAATCATCACCCCTTCCCTCTCGATATCCGCCTCGCCATCCCACCACTGCATTCCATAGAGATGGACCTCGTGCCCGCGTTTCGCAAGCCGTTGTGAGAGCTCCCATACCCGTCGTTCGACCCCCCCGAGGATGTAGGGGTATACCGCATCATAGACATACGCAATACGCATCGGATCCCCCGCTAGGACGGATTATCACCGTTCAGGCACATCATGCTGATGAATACCGCGATGAAACCGATCTCGAGCCCGATGATGACGAGCGAGAGGGACAGTACCGCATTCCTGATCTGGTTGAGGGACCCAAATCCCGCCTCCATCCAGCCCCACAGGATATATCCTCCGATGATCAGCCCGGCAAGCACCAGCACCGATCCGGCGACCAGTAATTTTTCAAGGGTCTGGTAGTTGAGCAGTTTCTCCACCAGCCCCTCCCGCCTTTCAAACCCATGCACCGCTGAGTAGACCCTGATGACCACACCGGAGAGCAGGAGCTGGAATCCCCCGGTAAGGAGGATGGTCCCGAGAATAAACGAATGGGTCCGCCCGTCCGGATCATTTGCCGAGGTATAGAACGCTGCCATCAATACGAGGCCGAACAGGGTACAGAGGATCCCGGGAATGGTAAGGAATGGCATAGGTCTCAGCAGAAGGATGAAGCGGAGGTGTCTCCACCCATCACTGTAACTGCTCAGCTTGGAGGGAGTTCCCCTTGGATGGTAGGTGATTGGAACCTCGGTGATAATCAGCCCTTCACGTGAAGCCTTGATCAGCATCTCGGACGCAAATTCCATCCCCCAGCTCTGCAGGTTCAGCCTTTTTAAGGAATCTGCCCGTATGGCACGAAATCCGCTGTGCGTGTCGGAAAAATCAGTACCAAAGACCTTGTTGAGGACCCAGGTGAGGAGAGGATTTCCGATATAGCGATGGAGAGGGATCATCGCTCCTTCGAGGATCTCTCCCTTGAACCGGGAGCCGATAACGATGTCGGCACCTTCATCGAGCTTCCTGATCAGGAGGGGAAGTTCCAGAAAGTCGTAGGTATTGTCCGCATCCCCGATAACGATATACCTTCCACGGGCATGCCGGAATGCCTCCAGGTAGGCGTACCCATACCCCCGGTGTTCGGGATGCACGATGATGGCGCCCATCGATTGCGCTATCTCCGCGGTCGCATCGGTTGATGAATCGGAGACAATTACCTCTCCCCTGATCCCCATCGAACGGAATACCTGCTGGATCTTCCCGATGCAAATCCCGATGGTGGTCTCCTCGTTGAGGGCCGGCAGGATGACGGAAATGTCAGGAGAGGTCGTATTGTTGTCTGATTCCACGGTGAGTCACCTGCCACCCCGAGCGGGAACTATTGACCAGAGATCGAACAGCAAGAAACCAGTTCGGCCGGAGATCGCATAATGATTCCTATATGAATTATCCTTTGCTCCGCAAAAAATGCCTGCAGGTTCCCGGGAGAACCGCTCTTGTCCATTGAAAAGAATGTACAGGGAACATATCCCGGTTTCATCCTGCTATGACCCTGCCTTCGAGGACTTCCTGTTCGGAGACCTCGAACGTCCGCCCGGTAGAGACACTCCGGTAAGGCCCAGTCGTGTGGACCGGATAGGGAGATCCTTTTGTCGAATAGGGCAGGATGAAGAATCCGTTCTCGCTCTGCTGGCGATAGACAAAGGTCCTGCCGAGGTTGGTCTGGATCGTTACCTCAATTTCACCTTCCCCTTTCAGCCGGGCTCCCTTCACGTACTCGAATGCTTTTACTGCCTGGGTGTATGAGGGACTCGTTTCATTCCCTGTGCCCGCCTCTTCGAATATCAGGCGATAGTGACGGAGGGCAGGGATCGTTTCAACCGGTGCATCGAGTCCGGTATTGAGGATGGCGGCCTTCCGTCTTTCGTGAGGAGTTGCGTTGAACACGGCAAGTTTTTCACGGGCCGTTCCCGGATCAAGATTCTCGGAGACCGATATACCCGGCGTGGTCCTCGCGCTTGCCGGAATTTCATATTCCACGTACAATACCGTTTGCGGTTTGGCCATCGAACCATCGAAACTGTGGAGCCTGCTCACCATGGTATGGTAGAATGGTGCTGCATGTAACCTGACAAGGGTCTGGTTCCCTTTTGTATCAGGAGATGCAAGACGAAATACCTGATAATAATAATCGGCAGGAAGGGATCGCTCCCCAAGAGAACTGTCGTAAAATGCTACCATTGCAGGGAATTTTGACTCGACCATCTTCCAGTCGGTTATCACATATTTTACCCCGTAGTTATTGGCGATAGCGTTGGCGGTCTCCTCAGAATCAGCAAAGAAATACGCTGCAGAGGGAACGAGATTATCCTGGAAGGGATTGGTAACCGGGATGCGACGGGATATCACGGTGATCCAGTGCCCGTAATCCCACCATGACAGCACCCCGTAGGACTCTTCAGGATAGCGCCACTGGTCCCCCTCCCCATAGGATCCCAGGTAGGGCACCCCAGGGTCGGGACTCGACGCAGCAACCCATCCAAGCACACCAGTCCACTGCTGCGGGATCAGATCATCTTGTGTCATGGGCACTGCAATGGAATAATCCGCAAGAACGGAGAAGCCGCAGAAGACGATCATACATGCCAGCACCAATGAGGTTCCGGTCCCCTCAAGAGCGGCAAATAATCCTTCATTTGTATTCTTTTTGACTTCTTTCGCTCTCTTTTTTTCCTTTTTGTCTTTTGGATCGTTTTTTTGTCGGGCAGGAGGGTGGTGCGGTTTTTCCGGTTTGTCAAGAGAGAACGCAGTTGCAAGCGCAAACGTCGCGGCGATAACAATGATCACGGCACTGTAATATTCATACCGGGAATGCTGGATTGTCGCAAATACAAGCACGATCCCCCACACCAGGGAGAAGAGATACAGCGGACATTCCTTCTTCCAGAAAGAGTATGCAAATAAAGCCAATCCGACAATCCCCAGTAGGATACCGATATTAAAACTCGCCCACATCTGGCCCAGCGACCAGGGCTTCAGTTCCTCAATAGGGGTAGCCGAAAAATTCTGTCCAAAGAATGATGAGAACGAACCTGTCCACGATGAGAAGAGAGAGGGATCCAGCACGGCTGCCACACCAATGACCGCAACAAGGGAGGAACCTAACAGCCCGATAAAATACCAGGGTTTGCCTCTCGTTGTCATCGAAAAGATCTGGAGGAGGAGTGTCCAGCAGAAGAGGGCGATAAAGGCATGGAACGGCGCTGCAGAATAGGTGGAGAGGCTATAGACCGGCGAATGGATTCCAACCGCTGCCAGACCGGCGATGGATCCCAGGGATACCGCTCCATTGATAAGAAGGAGATAGTCCGATCGCTTCCCATGAAATGCATTCCAGCAGTACTGTAGGGTAGAATAGAGCACCACGATAAGACCAAAAAGGATGAGGGTAGGCATGACCGCCATGCCAATACCCAGGGAAATTCCCGTTCCTGCTGAGGGGAGAAGAAGCGGTTTTAATGAAACCGGATTCCTGATATCGATCTCATGCTCTGATGATTTCCTGAGAGCCCAGAGGTAAAAAAGGCAGAAGAGTGTTGAGAACAGTATTTCAAGAGCGTGGTGATCAACAATCCCGGCCATCGTCCGGTAAAAATACTCTCCCGATACAAAGGCTATGAAAACGGCGGCGATGATCCCGGCCTTCCATCCGGCAATCAGCCTGCCAAGGAAAAAAACAACCGGAATCATTGCAATGCCTGCGACGACCGGCACCCAGGATGAGACCGCCATGATATCGACCAGCGATGCTGCTCCGCCCAGGAGACAGATCAGTGAAGCGAGCACGGGAGTGAGCGGGCCCCAGTCTATCGCCTTCCCTGCAGGGTACGCAGTCATGGGATCAAACCAGTTATAGCGGGGGAAATCGGATACCATCACCTCGATCTGCCGGAAGTTATACCAGACATCCGGATCGCCATGAACCGACAGAGCCGGAAAATCCATCTGGAACCACGGAAGCATGCGGAGAATAAGGGATAGCACGAGACATGCCATGAGGAGCAGAATTACGATCCACCGTTGTTTTGAAAGGGGAGGGATCACCGATCTATTCACGAATAAAACCTTATTTCTGAATATGAAAAAGATTCGCCCCACCCGGACCGGCAATCTGCCATCAGACTCTGCGCCTTCCACTACGGAACAGATTCCAGATTACCCTGAATTCCCCTGCCTGCCACCAGGGCACCCCAGGCTTATCTTGGGCGATATCCTGAGGTAAGGAGTGCCTGATCAATCTTTTTCTGCACGGAGAACCAGAGCACCGGAACCACGACCAGGATGAGAACAGCAAAACCGATCGCATCATACAACAGGAGATTGAAGAGGGCATGGAATGCCATTGCAAGGATCAGCCCGGTGGCAATAACTCCCGTTCGCTGCTCTTGGGGAATGAACCGTGCCTTCCCCAGCGAATACCCCCACATCGCAGAGAAGAGGACATGCCCGGGGACCGAGATGAGAGCCCGAAGCAGCCCCGTCTGGAGGGCGAGGATCAGTGAGGTCTCAAAGGCAGAGAAGACATAAATCACATTCTCCAGGGTGGCAAAACCGAGGCCGGCCGCAGCAGCGTAAATGATTCCATCGACCGGCTCATCAAATTCGAGGGATTCCCATACCGTCCTTTTCACGACGAGATATTTTCCCGCCTCTTCGACAATCGGCGCTACTAATACCACGATGAGGAATTCGGGGACGATTATGCTCAAGGAACCCTCGATAAAGGCCACAGGAATGGTGACAACGATACCGAATATGTACACCAGGAGGATCCACGACAGGGGTTCGGGCTCATACCGGTCTTTATTGTAAAAATACCAGAGCCAGAACGCTGCAGGGGCAACTGCGAGAAGAAAAAGGTAGCCGGTCTCCATTCCAGACAGAACCTTTCACACAATGGATGATAATAGGTAGTTTGGACGCCAGAATGGAGAAATGATTGAGTAATTTCCTCAAATCCACTCTTTTTTCCTGAAATAAATGAGCATCAGCACCACCATCCCTATCATCACGGTCCAGACCGTGTAATACCCGTATTCCCATGCAAGTTCCGGCATGTAGCGGAAATTCATGCCATAGACCCCTGCTACGAAGGTGAGCGGGATGAAGATGGTGGCAATCAGGGTGAGCACCTTCATGATCTCGTTCATCCGGTAGGAAAGACCCGAGAGGTAGATGTCGAGCATGCCCGAGACCATGTCACGCAAGGTCTCAAGCGTATCGATAACCTGGATGGTGTGATCGTACACATCGCGGAGGTAGATCGCCGTCGTCTCTTTGATCAGCGGTGACTCGGAATGCTCAAGAGTGCTGATCACCTCCCGGAGGGGCCATACCGATTTTCTCAGGAAGATCATGTCTTTTTTAAGCCGGCTGATCCGCGCGAGTGACGCCTGCGTGGGATGCAGCACGAGCTCTTCTTCGAGCTCTTCGACCCGCTCCTCGAGCTTCTCCATGACCACGAAATAGTTATCCACGATGCTGTCGATAAGGGCATACGCCAGGTAATCAGGCCCGAATTTGCGTATCCTTCCCTCCTTCCTGATCCGTTCGCGCACCGGGTCGAAGATATCCCCGATATCTTCCTGAAAAGAGATGAGAAAAGTGTGCCCGATCAGCATACTCACATGCTCAACCTTCACCTCCTTGTCCCGGTCAAGAAAGGAGAGCATCTTCATGTTGAGGTAGATATACGATTCCAGATCCTCCATCTTCGGCCGCTGATCGGTATTCAGGATATCTTCAAGGATGAGCGGATGGATGGTAAAACACTGCCCGAGCTCCTCAATAATCCTGGTATTTCCGAGTCCATCGACGTTGATCCAGGTTACCGTCTCTGTATCACGGAAGGGAAAACACTCGGTGATCTGGCTGACTGTCTTCTCAGTAAAATGGGCAGCATCATAATCCATGACGGTGATCCGGACCTCTTCAGTGGACGGAATGCCTCCGGCATGGAGGGTTCCCGGCGGCTGCCCGGCTTTTTTCGAGAGCTTGTGTTTGTGACGGGACATGGGGATTACGACTTTTCTTATCAGTGTCTTTTAGATTATCCACGAATTAAGGATTTGGAGAGCGGACTTAGAAATTGCATTGTACCTGTAAATGACTACCGTGGGATCGAGCATCACCTGATGAGTATTTTTTATTCGAAAAACGGAGAGAAATCCTCCATTCTTACCGATTTGTCAAAAAATACCTTACGAACGAAGCGAGGATCCTCCCCGGTGAAGAGAGCTTTTTAACCTCCCGGTCCTAGCTCTGATAACACGGAGGTTAGGTATTGCCTCCTTTCATTCGGAGTGGTGCGGCATTTTTATTCCCTTGGTCCAGTTTGCAATCGGTCTTATCCTCCTTCTGAAAGGAGCCGATTTTACCGTCAGGGGGGCGGAAAGCCTCGCAGTGAGACTTGGGGTCTCGCCGACCACGATCGGACTCACGGTAGTTGCATTTGGCACCTCCCTGCCGGAACTGGTGGTCTCCACAGAAGCGTTCAGAAAAGGGAATTATGCCATCGCTACCGGGAATGTGGTGGGAAGCAACATTGCGAATATTGGACTCATTCTCGGCATTGTCGGACTCCTCATGCCTTCCATATGCTCGCTCCCTGGTTCCCGTCCCCGTCTTTTGGAAAATGCCCTGCTCATGCTGGCTGCAACGATAGTCTTTGTCCTCTTCGCGTTCAGGGGATATTTCGACTTCCTGTCCGGGATTGTGTTCCTTCTCATATTCTCCCTGATACTGTACCGGATGTGGATACATGGTCCCGATCGTGATACTCCTGATACTCCTCCCACCCGGCACCCTCTTCTCCTGACCGTAGCAGGGCTCATAATGGTGGTTCTTGGTGCCGAGCTGCTCCTCGCAGGGGCCATAGAGATTGCTGAGATCCTCACCATACCTCCGGCAGTGATAGGCCTCTCAATGGTTGCAGTGGGAACCTCACTCCCGGAACTTGCCACCTCGGCGGTAGCTGCGATTCAAAAGAAGCCTGGGATCTCAATCGGGAATCTCCTTGGAAGCAACATCTTCAACCTCTTATTTGTCATCGGGCTCAATTCGCTCTTTTTCACCATTCCGGTCCCTGAAATGAAGGATATTTTCGTGATGGCCATTTTCACGATTGCAATATTTGTCCTGTTCATACGGAAAATTTGTGAAACACGGGTATGGGGTATCCTGCTTCTTGGGGGTTACCTCCTGTACATTCTTTATTTATTTGGAATCATCTGATCGGCCACCCTAGCATAGGATCTGGTGATAGAGGTGATGGAACCACGCCGATGCGTAGTAAACAGGGCGGGCGTTATCCCAAATGAAATCGTTCCGCAAGTAGTCACCAATGATCGAACCGACAACAGGTCAGCAAGAGGACGTCTGTGATTTCCACCCCATTCCTGGAGGCGGGAGAATTATTATCTTCCCACCAGTCGACTTTTCTTCATGGATATGCTCCTGCTTTTTTCAGTCATCATCATGGCGCTGCTGATCCTGAACACGATTGTTCTTATCATGCGAATCAGGGCTGCGCCCGATAAGCCAATCGGGAAGGGGATAGGCCTTGTCCTTGGCCTGGCAATCGGACTTACCCTCTGGATACCCCTGACATACCTTTTCGGAAACCAGACGGCAGGGATCATCGCGGGATCGATAACAGGGATTATCCTGGCAATAGGTCTGGAACTCTACTCTGCCCAGGTAAGGAAAAGACTGGAATCATAGTGCGTCTGACACTCCCTTCTCTTTTTCGTTGAAGATCCAGGCAGCGACCGGGAACGCGTCTCGTAGAAGGTACGCAAAACAGATCAATGAAAGGAGGTAGTAATCGGTCCTGTGATCCCGGAAAAAACAGGCTTTTTCTCATTTCTCTTTCTATAAAGGATTTGAGGTCATTATGGGGACCAATGCGACAAATGAGTGAACTGCCCGGTTCATTCCTGAAACCAGGCCTATGGCACCATTATTTTAATGCCGGCTCAAAGGTGGTAGGCAGGGTGATATCCTTCAGGATGGATACCCAGGGAGATAACAGCAATGAATATTTGTAGGAGTAAGGTTGGGATTGCATTGGCAGATCGCACAAGAGAGCTGATGAAGGCAAGAAAAGCCCTTTATGCCGCCGCGACGATCCATACCGCAACGACCGCCATGCTTATCGCAGGGTTTGCTGTCATGTTGCATGTAGTCCTGCCCTGATATCAATATCAATCCCCGCCCTGTAGGAACCGAAAGGTATTCCGAACGGGCGGAAAATATCCTTTATCCGCCTTTGCCATGTTCAGACAGGAGAACAATTGAGAAGAACACCAAGCTCCCTGTCATACTCTCTCGTGAGGAGATGCCCCGGTATTCTGGTGCGTTATCGTTCTCCATCGGATAATCCCAGGATGTCAGAAACGCTTCGTCCATGGTTTTTCCCTCTCCCCGTTCAAACCGTGTATTCCCACCGGAGGGAGCTCTGTTGCGGGGAGATCGTTGTTTCCTTTTCACCCTCCATTGAAAGGAAAGAGGTTTCCTGATCCCTGGATCACCATACTGGATGGTGACAAAGGAGAGCAGGCGGATTTTTGAAACTTCAGACCTGAAAGTTATTATTTCCCAAATCCACTACCTTTCCATAGAATAGGAAGGGGAGCGGTATATCGCTCCCCTATCTGGTGCTCCCATGATCAAACCACTCTCCCCGGAAGAACTACGAAACAGCTATGATTCCACGCTCGTGGAGTGTAAAAGTACCGCAGAACTGGAACCCCTTGATGGAATTATCGGCCAGGACAGGGCTTTGAAAGCCCTCACCTTCGGTCTGAATATCAAAGAGAGTGGATTCAACATCTATGTGTCGGGAGTCCATGGGACAGGACGAAAAGCTGCCGTGGAAAAATTTCTCCATGAAATTTCCAAGGCCCGTCCCGAGGGAAACGACTGGATTTACGTGAATAATTTCCAGAATCCATATGAACCAAACGCCATCAGGCTCCCTCCCGGGATGGGGATCGAGTGTAAGGATGACATGGCCGCATTCATCGCGGAAGCAAAACGGGTTATCCCGAAAATCTTTGAGAGCGAAGACTACGTAAACCGCCGTGACGCGGCGCTCCAGTCTCTCGAGAACGAGAAGGCCAAGCTCTTTGCCCAGATCGATGCAAGTGCCCGGGAAAAGAACTTCGTCATCCAGCCCGGCCCCCAGGGTCTGCTGACCATCCCTCTCAAGGAGGGGACTCCGATGGAACAGGAGACGTTCCTTGCCCTTCCGGAAGAGGAACAGCGTGAGTACCAGAAGAGGAGGGAGGAACTCACGGTCGAGATGCGGAACACCTTCCGGCAGCTCCGTGAGCTCGACCAGAAAGGAATGGAAACGGTTGAGCAGCTCAACCGTGACGTGGCACTCGGTGCCATGGGCCACCGGGTAGCCTCGCTGAAGGACAAGTATGCACATGTCGCCGAAGTGAATGCTTTTATCGATGCAGTTCAGGTGGATATGGTCGAAAACCTGCCCCAGTTCATGGAAGAGGTCCATCCACCCCAGCAGCCTGCCCAGATGCCGAGCCCGCTTCTCAAAGAGCTTACGTTCCGGAAATACGAAGTGAATGTCATTGTAGACAACTCGGGGAGCAAGGGAGCCCCGATTGTCTTCGAGCAGAATCCAACCTATTCGAACCTGTTCGGAAGAGTAGAGAGGGAATTCCAGTATGGCGTGGTTACCACGGATTTCACGATGATCCGGTCCGGCTCGATTCACAAGGCAAACGGAGGATTCCTGGTGCTGCCCATCGAAGATCTCTTCAGGAATCCGTTTGTCTGGGACGGACTCAAGTCAACGCTCAAGACGGAGAAGATCGCAATCGAAGAACCAGCGGAACGGATGGGATATATCACCACGAAAAGCATCAAGCCTGAATCCATACCCCTCGACCTGAAAGTCATCCTGATCGGTACCCCGATTGTCAACCAGATCCTCTATACCCAGGACCCCGATTTTTCGGAGCTCTTCAAAGTCAAGGCCGATTTTGACTCTGCCATGGACAGGAATCAGGATAATGTGCGAAAATATGCGGCCTTTGTCTGTACCATCTGTGAAAAATATCATCTCAAACACCTTGACCGTTCTGCGATGGCCAAGATCATTGAATACGGGTCCCGCCTGGCCGATGACACGATGAAACTCACCACCCGCTTTTCCCTGATATCAGATGTCCTCCGGGAGGCAAGTTATTATGCAACCCTGGAGGATGAGGGGATGGTTGAAGCAAAGCACATCATGAAGGCAATCGACGAGAGGACCTACCGCTCAAGCCTGGTCCAGGAAAAAATCCAGGAGTACATCACCCGTGGTATCTTCCTGATCGATACCACGGGAGAGAAAGTGGGGCAGGTGAACGGGCTTTCCGTCATGAGTCTCGGTGATATTGAATTTGGAAGGCCATCCAGGGTCACGGCAAGTATCGGGATTGGCAAAGAGGGAATCATGGATATCGAGCGTGAAGCGAGCATGGGTGGTCCGAGCCACACCAAAGGAGTACTGATCCTTTCAGGGTACCTCGCACACAAGTTCGCCCAGGACAAACCGCTGAGTCTCAACGCCCGCCTGGTGTTCGAACAGAGTTACGAGGGGGTTGATGGGGATAGTGCATCCAGCACCGAGCTGTATGCCATCCTCTCGGCCCTCTCCGAAATCCCCCTCAAACAGAACATTGCGGTTACCGGGTCGGTGAACCAGAGAGGTGAGGTCCAGGCAATAGGGGGTGTCAACGAGAAACTGGAGGGATTCTTCGAGGTCTGCAAGGCCAAAGGGCTCTCCGGGAACCAGGGTGCCATGATACCCGCAAGCAATGTCCAGAACCTGATGCTGAAAGAGGAGATCGTGGAAGCAGCAAAGGCGGGGAAGTTTACGATTTACCCGGTAACGACCATCGATGAGGGTATCGAGGTTCTTACCGGAATGAACGCCGGAAAACGCCAGCCTGACGGGACCTTCGAAAAGGGAACTGTCAACTACCTCGTCGATAAAAGGCTCCATGAGATGGCAGAGATCTATCGCAAGTACCAGGCGCAGGAATCCCGATAAAGACTCATATCTTTTGGAGAAGATATCCAGAATTCTCACCAACTGATCAAAATTTCATTCATTTCTATTATATACCAGGAAGAAATACGATACTTCATGACAACTGATTCCTGGAAAAAACAAAAATCGATCGTGATTCTATCGGTCCTGGTAATGCTCGGAGCAATGCTCTTGCTGAGCGGCTGCACGACCCAGCCCGCCGGAACTCCGACTGCAACGCCGACTGCAACCTCCATGCCGACCACCGCGGTGCCGACCACCACCGTTCCGATCAATATGACCGACTTTGACGTGTACAACGAGACAGCCAACAACACCACTGCAACGATCCCGCTCGGAAGTGGAGGACTGATGGTGAGGCTTGCCGAGAACCCGAGTACCGGCTATTCATGGAATGCGACGGTAACATCCGGCCTGACCATCGTTGACGATGCCTTTGAGCAGAATCCCGCATCCCAGGGAATGGCCGGAGCTCCCGGAACCCACTACTGGATCCTTTCAGGCACCGCCGCAGGGCAACAGAAGTTTTCAGCGATCTACATGCGACCGTGGGAGAATGTGACCGGGACCGAAGATACGTTTGTCCTGAACGTTCTCGTGGAATAAAGCTGAACCCCCTCTTTTTACAGTATTCTTTCGATGCGTGAAAATGCCTGCATCTCAATTCTTTTCCGTTGCTAGTATGCCACTCCTGGATTCAAGTTCAGTACTTCCTGGCCCGGTTGTTGATGGTCCCCTGCCTTCCGTCAGATTCATTGTTCCTGCGGGGTACTACTTTCAGATACCCACTCATCAGGAGGTTTGACCCGCCGTGGTACCACACCCGCATCAATATGTCCATGGGCATTCTGACACAGAATCCGAACGGCTCCACTACCAGGCAACAAAACTTGCGGATCTGCTCCATTATGATACCCGTTACCTGCCGGGGAGCAGCGTGCTTGAAGCAGCATGCGGTGTCGGTGGGCAGACCGTGATCCTGGCAAAGAACAGTCCCGGGGCACAGTTTGTCTGCGTGGATATCTCATCAGAATCCCTCCGTCTTGCGAAGCGGCGTATCAGGGAAGAACACATAGAAAATGTGATCTTCCAGCAGGGCGATATCTATCATCTTCCTTTTTCCCCTGAGTCCTTTGATCACCTCTTTGTCTGTTTCCTCCTCGAGCACCTCCCTGATCCACCCCATGCCCTGAAAGAGATGAGCAATCTGCTCAAGGCAGGAGGGACGATAACCGTGATAGAGGGGGACCATGGATCGGCACTCTTCTATCCTCAAAGCCCGCATGCCCTCCGGGTGATAGCATGCCTTGTCGAACTCCAGCGGCAGATGGGGGGGAATGCGATGATCGGGAGGGAGCTCTGGCATCTCCTGAACGACGCGGGATTTTCCGGGATCTCGGTATCCCCACGGCAGGTATATGCCGACTGCAGCCGGCCGGATGCTATCGAAGGAGTGAGGAACATCTTCATAGCCATGGTCAAGGGAGTGAGGGACCAGGCTCTTGCTGCCGGCCTTATTGATGCAGATACCTGGGAAAGAGGAATCAGGGATCTCTACCGCACTACGGAGAGGGACGGATCATTTGCCTATACCTTCTTCAAGGCAACCGGTGTGAAATCCCGGTGAACCGTGGTCTGCACGGTGTCCCTGATCCCATGTTCACCTGAACAGCTGCTTCCCGTATTCGATCACGGTCTGGAGGGTTTTTAACCGGGCATAATATTTGTCATCTGACTCGACAATAGTCCAGGGAGCTTCTGCTGTGCTCGTCCGTCCGAGCATCTCGTCTACTGCCTCCTCGTATTCGTTCCATTTTGCCCTGTTCCTCCAGTCCTCATCCGTGATCTTCCACTCTTTCAGCGGATCATTCTGACGGTCCTGGAACCGTTCGAGCTGTTCATCTTTGCTCACCTCCAGCCAGAACTTGATCAGTCCTCCCCCGCTCCCCACGTATGCCTGCTCCATCTCATTGATCTCCCGGTAGGCCTGCCTCCACTCGGCAGGAGTGCAGTACCCTTCCACCCGTTCGACCAGGACACGGCCATACCAGCTCCGGTCAAAGATGGTGATATGTCCGGCTTTCGGGAAGCGCTGGTAGAATCGCCAGAGGTAATGATGATCGAGCTCGGTCTGGTCAGGCCGGGCGGTCGACACGACATCATAGCCACGGGGATTCATCAGGTGGACGAGCCGCATGATATTCCCCCCCTTCCCTGCTGCATCCCAGCCCTCGTATACAATAATGAGAGGGATCCGCCGCTTATAGAGGAGGTACTGGATATCCCTGACCTTTTCCTGGCACCTGACGAGGTGCTTCTCATATTCCGGCCGTGAATACACAACCTGAGGGGCAGACTGTCTCTTCACTGTCGTTTTCGGGGGTTTTATGATACCGTTCTTTCCGTTGTTCTTCCCATCCGACTTTCCATTTATTTCGATCCGGTCGAGATGCTTCCTCAGACGTTTGACGATGGTTGAGTAGACCTTCAGGCAGGTGTGGTTGCTGTCGGTCGCTTCGACAATGGTCCATGGTGCATAGGCCTTGTCGGTTCCCCCGATAAACAGTTCGATGACCGGCAGGTAGCTGTCGTAATGATGGTGAAAATCCCAGTCGCCTTTGGTGATCATCCAGGAGGTGAGAAGGTTTCCTTCCCGTTCATCGAGCCGCCGCTTCTGCTCTTCCTTGCTGATATGGAGGAAGAACTTGATGATGACAGTGCCATCGTCAGCGAGTTGCCGCTCAAAACTGTTGATGCTGTCAATCGAGAACCGTACCGCTGATTTCCAGTCAATTCCGGTTACCTGCTCGGCAAGGAACCTGGAGTACCAGCTCCGTGCAAAGATTGCAATCCTGCCTTTCGCCGGGATCCTGGTAAAGAACCGCCAGAGCAGCGGACGAGCCCGTTCCTCATCGTCTGGCGACCCGACTGAATGCAGGGAGAACCCGCGGGGATCGAGGTGCTGGATCAGCTCGCTGATCACCATCGTGATGCCGGATGCATTCCAGCCTTCAACAACGATGATGATTGGCACCCGGTGTTCCCAGAGGGCTCGCGTGAGGACCCCAATCTCAACCTGGAGGGATTTTATCTCCTTTTCATAGGTTTTATCATCGATCTTTTTCGACAGGTCACACTTTTCGAACATCGGCTCTCCAGGATATAAGAAGGGGATGTACTGGAGGAGACTTTAAGGTTGGGAATGCGGATTCTGTTGTCCGTAGGGAGTCAAAGGTATCACCAGTCACGGGATGAAAAAGATCCTTTAAGTTCAATGAAATACAGGAGATTCTCTATGGCACTGAAGGAGAACTTCACCAGCGATGAATGGGAGAACCTGATCGGTCTTCCCTATGCTATCTCGATGACCATCATGGTTGCGGCCCCGAACGTAATGGGGGTATGGGGTGAGACAAAAGCAACAATGCAGGAGCCTGCAAAGCTGGCAGCAAAGAGCGGAAGTGCCCTTGTCGGGCTCCTCCTGGCGGAGATGCAGCCGAGGCTCCAGGAACTCATGAAGAAGCAGCAGGCTGCCCTTAAACAGAACCAGGCCGGATATCGGGCGAACACGATAGAAGCCTGCAGGAGGGCTGCAGCGGCGCTGTCTAAGGTCCCTCCCGAAGAGGCGCTGGCGTATAAGAACTGGGTTCTCGGGATCGGCCTCAAGGTTGCCGAGGCGGCAAAGGAGCATGGGGTTGCCGTCAGCGATCCCGAAAAGGTGGTTATTGCCGAGATATCATCGGCGCTGGGTATTACTTCATCGTGAAAATCATTCCTGCACATCAAAAAAAAGAGGAGTACCCCGGGAACCTCTGGTGTTCCTGAAAAGCTATCCCTTTTTTATTTGAAAATGCCTCCGGCACAAAAAAGAGGGTGAGATGGCTCACCACCATGAGTTCATGCTACGCCTATCAGGTTCTTCGCTTTGAGAGGTATACTGCAAACGCCATACCCGGGAGTGTCAGCCATAGTGGAAGAGCGAGTCCCTGGGTGGTTTGGGGAGTTGTGCTCTGCATCGTTGTCTGAACGACAGTCGTGGCCATCGGAGTCGTCGTGACCATCGCAATGGTACCTGTTTGTTGCGGTCCCCCTTGGGTTGCTGGCATTCCTGCCGAAAGGTTGGCAGTAGCAGCATTCAGTCCATTCTTGGCCGGGAGATAATTCGGTTCTATTGAGAGGGCCTTCTCATACGCAGTGAGAGCACTCTGGTAATCCCCTAGTGCGGCATGAGCGTTGCCCTTATTTGTCCATGGTTCAGCATATCGGGACTCAAGGCCAAGGGCTTTGTCATACCACTGAAGTGCATCGGTGTATCTGCCCAGGCCTGCAAGAGCGTTTGCCTTTCCGTAATATGCAAGATACCCATATTCCGGATACACGGAGAGAGCGGTATCAAACGCAACGATAGCTTCCTCATATTGGGTGAGACCATTGAGTGCAATCCCTTTCTGATACCATGCTTTCGCATAATTAGGGCTGAGCTTTATGGCCTCTTCGAGGGCACTCTTGGCTTCGGCATATCGTCCCAGTTCATTCAACGCTACCCCCTTACCCGTCCAGGCCATAGCCATCCTTGGTTCGAGGGCGATAGCCTGATCATAATAGCTGATGGCTTCTTCGTATTTTCCTTCATCAACAAGATCATCACCCGTAACGGTGAGGGTGCCAGCAGATTCCGCGATTGCCGGTGAACAGCAGAGAGCAAGCGCGGTGAGGAGCACGATGAGAATGAATCTTTTTTTAATGCTATCAACCATGAAAATTCCCCTTGGCAAGTATCAAAGTGCCAATGAGTGAACCTTGGAGTGGAAGATGAAAAATATTCCTCTGCTCATAAATGGATTCATTTTATTCTTCCACAAAACACAAAAAACAGTTACCCTCCGTTCAGGCACAGGTCAGGGCTGCTGCTGCTGACCACCTCCCGAAAGATGATTTCGGGATCAAAGTCGACGGAGGGGGTATATGGTTTCGGTTGATACGAGAGGATCGCCCTCATCCTCCTCCTGATCTGACGGTTCCGCACACGGACAAGGTCCCTCTGCAATGGTACCTCTATGAGACCGGAGCGAAAGGAACGGGAGCATGATGGGCAGAGCACGAGGAGATACTTCTGGAGATCGGTATGGGGGGTCTCCATGGACCGTGCGGAACCAAAGGTGTGAACCTCAAGAAGGGCGAAGGGATATTCCAGACTGCAGTTCTCACATCTGCATCCCGTGGCACTCTTCAGCTCCCTTGACTTCGCCGGGCATCGCTTGAGGTATCCTGACAGGTCCATGATCCACTCACCTGTCCATGCTCAGGTGAGGATAAAATGGTTCCTGATCCCAGGCATCCCACTCCCCTGAACCGGGATGAGGGCTTTATTCAGGGGAAGCATTCCAGAAATTTAAGAACAATCACCACGATAGCTTATACGAATACGGCCCGGGGCAGCCATGCACAAGGAATCCCGTTTTTACATAGGACTGAAGCTGATCGCCTTGATACTGTGTATTGCGGGTATCGTTCTACCATCTGCCACAGCTGCAGAAACAGTCGGGGAAGATATCGCTGATCTCCCGAATGCCACCCAGACGCTCTCTCCGGCTCAGGAAATACCCCTGAATACGACAGGAGGGGAACTGACAAATGTCACCACCAATGTCACCACTCCTTCCCCTCCACCAATGGATTTTTCCGCCCCTCCCCAGATCGTGCTCATGCCGGCAAGAGTCATGGACCTTACCAGCACCATTTTAGGTACTTCTATTCCAGGCTCTGTCAATGCCACCATAACCAGCCTGCAATGGGACTGGGGGGATAACACCACAACCGAACAGCACGAATTCCCTCATTCCCACACCTATCGGAGCCCCGGCACCTATACCCTGACCATCACGGCATTCCAGTCGGATGGGCTGAATGCCACCCGGACAACCGATATTGCCATCAATGAACCAGTTGTTGTTACCCCCCGGGGACCGATGAATATATCGATTCCGGGTATCCCCACCAATCAACCTGGTCCGGCCAATGGACCCGCACTCACCCTGCTTGAGCCGGTGATCGATGGCATGAACGTGACCGTGAACGGGAATCTCGATGCCGGATCACCGGCCGTTACCATCTCATCGGTCAGCATTGACTGGGAAGACGGGAATGTCACGAATGTGACCGATCTTCCCGCAACCTACCGGTATGCTGCAGCAGGCATCTATACGATCACTATCACGGCTGCACAATCGGACGGACAGACGATCTCCAAAGGAATCACCGTTGACATACCATCGGAAAATCCCGGTCCTCCGGGACTCCCTGCGGTCTCAACTCCTCCCCCGTATGGTCAGCAGCTGTATCTGATTATCATTACGACAGCCGTGATTGTTATTCTGGGATTGGCGATAGGTCAGCGGCTGTTCCAGAAAAGAAGGGACAATCCACGGGTGGCTGACATCCCCGAAGCAGTCTCCCTTCAAGAGAAGATCTACTACGAGGCAAAAGGGAAGGGGGACCTGACCACCGCTGCGGCAAGCGCCCATATCTGTGCCCAGATGTTCCGTGCCCTTGCAGAGAAGTCTCCAGAGAAACGGGGCCTCTACCTGGATCTGGCAGAGAAGTGGGAGACCATTGCTGCGACGACAGGGAAGACGGGTGTCACTGAACCTTATCCGCAAAAATCTGGTGCCCTCGCTGAAAAAATACCGTCAAGGAGAGAACTTGAAGCGATCTGCCAGGGGACCGATGTGACTCCCGAAGTCATCGAATCAGTCATCCAGGTTGCAAGGGAGATCGGCAGGGAGGGGAGAGAGGGACAGGCAGTGGGGACCTCGTTTGTGGTGGGAGATACCGATGCGGTTATGGACAATTCCCGTCAGTTCGTCCTGAATCCGTTCCAAGGCCATAAAGAGGCAGAACGGAAGATAACCGGGAACGGCATCAAGGGGAATATCAAGGAATTTGCCCAGCTGGATGGGGCATTCATCATCTCGGGAGACGGGGTTGTCGAATCTGCCGGACGATATATTACCGTTGACATGAGCCAGGTGAAAGTCCCGGACGGGCTTGGATCACGCCACTCGTCCATCGCGGGTATTACCCTGGTGACCAGCTCCATCGGGATTGTCGTCTCCCAGAGCGGAGGCCTGATCACGATTTTCAAGAATGGCACGATCGTGCATACGATCGGGTCGTGAACCCTGAACATCAGGGGATGCTTTTCCTCCATACAATACTACAAATAGGATAACCTCCTCCACTGTCATTTATCAGAGGAGAGAAGCAGTCATGGAAAAAATGTACACCCTTCCAAAACTTCCCTACGACTACAGGTCACTTGCACCGTATATTTCTGAAGATCAGCTGACGCTCCATCATACGAAGCATCACCAGGCCTATGTGACAGGGGCAAATGCCATCTTCGAAAAATACGACACGTTCCGCAAAGAGAAGACCGATTTTAATGTCAAGGCGATGGCAAAGGAGCTCTCCTTCCATATCGGGGGAAACAGGCTCCACGCCCTCTTCTGGAAGAACCTGGCACCGGCAGGAAACGGGGGCGGGGGCCTGCCCAAAGGGGAGCTGGCACAGGCGATCGATGCCGAGTTCGGTGGATTTGCCCGGTTCAGGCAGGAGTTCTCCACCGCGGCAACGAGTGTTGAGGGGTCGGGCTGGGCGGCACTCAGTTACTGCAACGAGACCGGAAGACCGCTGATCATGCAGATCGAGAAGCACAACATGAACACCTTTCCCGGGTACCCCCTCCTGATGGTCCTGGATGTGTGGGAGCATGCCTACTACCTTGACTACCGGAACGACAGGGCTAAGTTCGTTGATGCATTCTGGAACATCGTCAACTGGGACGAGGTCGGAAAGCGACTGGCTGGTGCCGTGAAGAAATAATTCTTTTTCTGGAATTTTTTTGTTACAGGATCTGGGGGAAGGTTGTCTGATCCTTTTGTAGCTACGCATACCCTTGATCGCTCCTGGTGGAACGGACGTATGAACCCGACGATATCAGGGACTATGGCAAAAGGGATGATGCCTGCCGTCATGCCTATCAGGGCTGTTTTCAGGGTATCCTTCTCGTTTGAATACCGCTCATCACTGCCAGATGCATGGAGTTATCATCCGGCAGGAAAGAGAGAGATCAGAGGCCTCCGGGCCATTGGAGAGGGATATCATGATCATTGATGCACGGGTACGACCACCTTTTAAAAGCCTGACCCAGGTCCTGGCATCGGAACCTGGCGCCCGGCCTCCGGTGAAACGAAGTCCGCTGGTGAGCGGGTATGAACGCACCCCGTCCATGACCCAGAAATCATGGGAACTGTTCCTGGATGAGATGGATGCAGCAGGGATTGACAAGGGGATACTGGTTGGCCGGCAGGCAGGGCACCGGACGATCCTGAATGACGATATCGCTGAACTCCGTGACCGGTATCCCGAACGGTTCCCGATCGCCCTTGCGGGCATCAACGGGGCCGATGTCGATGCAGGGGTCAGGGAGATCGAACGGGCTCTCGGGGAGCTGCAGTTCAAAGGGATCGCGGTCGATCCCGGCTGGTGGGTTCCGGCCCGGTATGTTGACGACCCGAAAAATTATCCTCTCTACCAGAAATGTGAGGAACTCGGCGGAGTACTTTACCTCACCTGCAGCCTGATGCAGGGGCCGGATATCTCATACGCCGAGCCTTACCGCATCCAGCGGGTCGCCAACGCGTTTCCCGATCTCCAGATTGTCGTGGTCCATGCTGCATTCCCTTACACGAGTGAGATGATTGGCGTCATGATCGCCAATGCCCCGCTTGGGAACCTCTGGGTCATCCCGGACTTCTTCCAGTTCATCCCCGGATTTCCCGGTGCGCAGGAATGGGTCGATGCTGCCAACCATTTCCTCGGGGACCGTATCCTCTATGCCTCCTCGTACCCGGTCCGACCCCTTGCCCAGAGCCTCTCAGAGTTCCAGCGATTCTCCTACAAGTCGGACGTGCTCGAAAACCTTCTGTCCGGAAATGCAGCACGTCTGTTCGGGATACCGTGAGAAGGTGACAGGATGATCCTCATGGACGAGACGATAAAAGCAGAGCTGCTCTCTGTCGGAACCATCGATATCGAGGAGTCCCTGCTGCCACCCCCGAGGACCTCGACTGCCGGGCCGGGGATGGGGCTCCGGAATATATTTTTCTCGTCCGGAGGTCTTCGTGTCAGGCTGGAGGTGAACCGGGACTCTCCCCTCAAAATGATCCGGAAAGACGACCATGTCGTGATCATCCGGGACAACAAGGAGCTGGCGGAAGGGTTCATCGAGGAGGTGGTCGCTCACTGCCCCGGCCAGGTCTATATCACCGTCAGTGAGCGCTGCATCTACAACTGCCAGTTCTGCTCGGTCCCCCTCTCACAGGGAAAGATCAAGACCAGAGAGGAGATCCTGGCCATCGTTGAGAAAGCCAGGGAGAGGGGCACCCTGAAGGTCATCGCCCTGACCTCTGGTATCGCAACATCACCGGATAACGAGATTGATCGCGTGGCAGAGATCGTCCGATCGCTTGCCCCGTACAAGGTCCCGATTGGGGTCGCGGTCCACCCTGCAAAAGATTCCTCGAAGAAGCTGAAGGAGGCGGGGGTTACCGAAGTGAAATACAGCGTCGAGACCATGGATCCGGAGATCTTCGACCGTATCTGCAGGGGAAGGAAGGGGCACACCCTCGAATTTATCCTGGAATCGTTACGTGAGGCAGTCGAGGTCTTTGGCAGAAACCGCGTCTCGACGAATATCATTATCGGCCTTGGTGAGACGGACGAATGCGTCCGGAAGGGGGTGGAGTATCTCGCCAAGATGGGGGTGATTGCCGTCCTCCGCCCGATCTCCATCTCACCGTTGAGAAAGGAAGCCCTGGCCAATGCGGTCCGGCCGAGCCCCGAACGGCTTCTGACACTCACCACCATGACACGGGAGATCCTCAGCAACTACGGGCTTTCAACCAGGGAGTCACAGACCATGTGCCTGGCATGTACCGGCTGTGACCTCACGCCGTGAAGTCTGCGTCTGCTCCTGCTCACAGCGGTATACCCTGCAGAACCGATGGATTCTCCTATCGAATTCAGCACCTTTCCGGTCTCTCTTTTCTCATAACGAGCATACCAGACAGTCCTTAGCTTTTATATGAGAGAGGAGGGGTCCAGCACAGTCTCCCTCATGATCACCAGAGCTCCTCCCATTGCGGGAGGAGAAAAGAAGAGAGAATCCAGCAGATCTTTTCGTCAAGGAGGGGGATTCCTGATCATCCCGGTATGCAGAATCCCCGATCCCGGCAGGCTGACCTGTTCGACAACGGTAAACCCAAAGTGCTCGTACAGACCGATGTTCTTCTCGTTCTGGGTATTCAGATAGCAGGCTACCTGCTTCCTGTCCATCCAGTCAAGCATGGGCCGGATCAGCTTCCCTCCATATCCTTTTCCGTGGAGGCGAGGATCAACCCCGATGAAGAAGAGATAGCAATGGGAGCCGGGAAGATGCTTCTTATGATAGATATCGACTTGATCTGCGAAGCTGAGGAGTCGTTTCATAGCATCCTTCGAAATCCCCTTCTGCAGCGCCATCCCCCCTGACCGCATCGCCCTCCAGAACGTCACCTCCGACCGGTCCGAGGGAAGCCAGACCGCAACTCCCTCAAGGGTGGGGGAGGTGGCATATACCCGGCCGTAGTTCAGGCCATACCGGAGGTGGAATGCGAAGATGTGCCTTCCCTGCTCTCTCCTGGTAGTGTCGTCAGGGAGGACATGCGTCAGCTTGGCATCGTTGAAGAACGCTTCAACGAGCATTTCGCTTGCCGGTCCGATCTGTTCTTTCGAAAGACGGATAATAGCCCCCGATTGTGCAACCATCGTCCCTTCACGAAAAGAACATAGCAAGCTGGGGTATATGATTCCTCCGGCACCATTCCTTTAATGGGAGGGGGATTCAATCCCTCCTCAAGGATACCATGAAGTTCAGCCAGGAAGTTCTGGATGCATTCCCGGGGATCTGTGTGGCCGAAGGCGATATCCGGTCCGTACAGATTGCAGAGGAAAGTCCGGGGCTCGAAATCCTGAAACGGGAGACCATCCAGGAGATGCAATCCCGCTATACCCTGGAGCAGGTCAAGGACGATCCGGTATTCAGGGCATACCGGGACTTTTTCTGGAGCGTGGGCGTCGATCCCACGAAGACCAGGCCGGCATCAGAAGCCCTCATCAGGCGGATCCTGTCCGTGGGAAAACTCCCGAGGATCAATACTGCTGTCGATGCCTACAACCTGGCCTCGGTCCGGTCCGGGATACCTATCGCAGCGTTCGATGCCGATACGCTGACCGGAGATCTGTCCCTCCAGTTCGCCAGGGATGGCGAACGCTTCCTCGGCATCGGCATGGAGAAACCTCTCGTTCTCCAAAAAAACCAGGTCATCATGACCGATGCGGAGCAGATTGTTGCCGTCTACCCGTACCGTGATTCTGACACCACGAAAGTGACACCAGAAACCCGGAATATCTGCATCATCACCTGTGGGGTGCCCGGAATCGAGAAGGAGCATCTGACGAAGGCATACGACCTGTGTGCCGGGTACCTGAAGGAGTACGCGGGAGGGAGGTAGAACGGGGCGTTCAATGCGCCCCGATTGCCGGTCGTGTATGGTTTACATTTTCTGGCCCTTCCTTTCACCAACCCTGCCACGATCTGTTTCGAACATGAATGAGGAAATACCTGCAGGTATTCAGGCAAAAACGGATGTCCCCGGAGAGCAGATTCTTTAAAAGGGTATCCATAGGTGTGCCGTGGTTCTTTTGAAATTAGCCGAATAGAGGATCTTTTGCGTGAATACGATGGCAGGAGGGGCAATGCCTTGCCACGTTTTAAAGGTGAAAAATTATTTAGAAATGAATCCTTTTCCGGGAATCCTTCCCCCCTTATACAAAACACTCAAGACTTTGGCCGGCTGTTCCAGACCATCAACATTTAAGTACCCGATTGCCAACAATTGTCGATAATCAAGAAGCCGGAGTTACCGTGACCAGCAGGAGCGAAATTTCAACCCTCATTATCCCGGCCCGATTATCATATGGAGCGGTGGCGGCTTCATACGTGCAGGCGGTAGCCGGCCATCTCGGTTTCGATGGGAAACAGAGCCACCAGCTGGCAGAAACTTTTGGCCTCCTCCTCAAAGATCTCCTGGTCCACGCTTTTGAGCCTGATACTACCCAGGACGTGCACATCTCATGCGAACAGATCCCTATGGGTCTCAAAGCGGTCATCCGGGAGAAAGGGTTGCCCTTAGCCCCGGATGAACTCCCTTCCCTCCATGCCAGGCGCCGTTCCAGTTTCCCTTTCCACCTTGGGAATCATCTTACGTGCGTCCAGGATGCCTGGGACGAGGCACTCTTCCAGAACCTGGGGCCGGCCGGTGCTTCAGTTCAGCTTGTCAAATATCGCCTCGGGAGCAGGTCCATACCGGTTCCTGAATCCAACCTCACTACCCCTCTTCACGCAAACGGACAGGGTGAACCGGAATCCTTCCAGGTACGGCCGTTCATACCAGCAGATGCACAAGCAGTGGTCCGCCTGTTCTACCAGACCTATGGCTACTCCTATCCCCATGAGTATCTCTATTATCCCGAACGGCTGACTGCCCTGAACTCAGAGGGAACTCTCCGATCATTCGTGGCAGTATCACCCCACGGTGAATTGGCCGGTCATATCGCCCTTTTCTTTTCCCGGGATCACCACTCCCTTGCCGAAATGGGTGCTGCGGTGGTGACTCCTGGTTCACGAGGCCACAGCTGTCTCCTCCAACTCACCGAGTACGCTCTGGCAGAGGCCAGGAAGTGCCAGCTCCGGGCACTCTTTGTGCAAGCGGTCACCAACCACTCGTATTCTCAGAGGGTAGCAGAGTCGATTCATTTCATTCCGTGCGGGCTCCTGGTCGGCTACGGTTCTTCATCGATGACGTTCAAAAAAATTCATGAAGACCTGCCGCAGCGTGAGTCCCTGCTCCTTCTGTACCGGAGCCTTGAACCCGTCTCACCCGTCGCTCTCTACCCGCCAGACCAGCATAAGGAATGGATCTGTTCCCTTTATGCCGGGATGCGGAGGGATCCCATCATCCTCCCGCCTCCTTCTGACCTTCAGGCAAGTCTCCCCTGTCAGGGGCTTATCGAGCTTTCTACCTTCCAGACCATCGGAACTGCAACCATCAGGGTCAAATCCATCGGCAAAGATACCCGGGAAGACATCCGGCATACCCTGAAACACCTCTGCCAGGGCCATTTCGAGTCCATACTCCTGGACATCGATATGGGACAACCGGGAGCACCGGATCTGATCACCTGCTGTGAAACCCTGGGATTCTTCGTGGCAGGTATTTTGCCCGGTTTCAACGATGCCGAGACCATCATTCTGCAGTACCTTAATAACGTCCCCATCGATTACGATCAAATCCAGGTCGCTTCACCACGAGCCCAGGAAATCAAGACCTATATCAGGGAAAGAGATCCGAATCTGACGTAAGGAAGGGAACGAAATTATCCTTTTACCAGCCCTTTTGCAAACGTCCGGGCGTTCTCCAGGTCCTGTTCATCCGGGTGTCCCTTGTTCGACCAGGTGATTCCCAGGAGGCCGGCTGCCCCGGGACACCGGAACTCTCCGACTACCTTGCACCCTTTACTGATGAGAAGCTCTTTCATGGGCTTTTCGTACTTTTCATCAGGCTTCCCTGCCGTCGAGAAGACGAACACGTCTTTCTCCAGCCGGGGGATTTTCTCGAGGATCTTGTACAGGTCCTTATGGTATTTGCCGGCGTAGATTCCTGAACCGATACCGATCAGGTCATATCCCGTGAAATCTTCCGGTTTCGCATCTTCAACTTTTTTAAGAGTCGCGTTCACGGCTTCTGCCATCGCTTTCGCGACCTTCTCGGTATTCATCTTGCTGTAGGATTTGTAGATGATGAGGGTATTCATGCTTTTATCTCTTCGATAGATGGCTTAAAGCTGATTGTGAAGAGTCCTGCTGTCGGTCTCAGCGAGAGGTATCCTGATAACGATCGCGGTCTGCAGGGGATTGGTGAGAGGATGATACTCGTAGCATGCTCCCTGCTTTACCGGACACGGCGAATCTGGCATGATGATTCGGACCGATGCAATGAGAGGCATCAATTCTTCAGAACAGCGTGCCCTTGGTTTCAATAGTCCAGACGTGGACCCGCTCCGACACAATTCTATTTATATTCTATAGCGCTATAGAATATAGCATGCAAAAGGGAAAGGAAACGGCCCCCCCTCTCAAAAAAGTGAAGGGATCACGCACCACCCAACAGCAGCCAGGAGATGTTACCACAAGAAGGATGGGACTCATCGAGACATCGCGGGGCGTGGATTTTTCGGACAGGACCACCATTCAAATTTCCAAAAATACCAAGACAGACCTTGACAGGATAAAACAAGAATCCGGAGGTAAGACCTACGATGATGCCATCCGGTTCCTGCTCGATGAGCGGAGAAGGCTCCGACCTTCAACATTCGGGCTTCTCTCCGGTGCAGGACCGTTCGTCCGGGACGAGGAGGAGGATTCTCATCGGATTCGTCCTTGATACCTGGGTCTGGGTGGAATACTGGCGGGGAAATACGGCTGTGAGACCCTGGGTCGAGGAGCGGGGTCCTCTCTTCAGCTCGACCATCACCTTTGCAGAAACGGTCAGGTATTGTACGATGCAAGGGATCGATTCGGCAACCCTCCTCCACTGCCTGGACGATATCCGTACACGAAGCACTGTTGTTCCATTAGATGAGGCACTTGCCATCTCCGCAGGACACCTGAAGAACCGCGAAGTGGAGGGGATCGCCGATGCGATCATCCTTGCTACTGCCCGGGCAGGTGGCCACCAGGTCGTGACCGGGGACCCGCACTTCCGGGATATTGAGGATGCGGTATACCTGGGAGAAGAGTGAGGGATTACCGTCCGGTAACGATCCGACCATGGATGCGGATGTCACGGACTGGTACGACACCCGAGGAGAATGACTACCCCCACAGGTATCCCATCAAGCCCCGGGGGAATCCCTGCTGACAAGCCTGACATCAACGTACGAATCCAGACTGCCACCTCTGCTGATAAATATACCGGAGGGGTGGAGGGGATTCCTCATGGGCCAGGAAATTTTTTTAAAAAAAATCCGCCGGGGGAAGTGTTCACTTCCCCAGCGTTGGTTCCTCGCCCATGTGGTCGAGCACCCGGTCCCACATGACCAGGAGACCGGGGATCACCACGTAGGCAAGCAGTCCTGCACCGAGAAACATCCCGGTGATCAACACCTCATTCTCCATGACGTTCACGCCAGGGCCGGAACGGTGTCCGCCCAGGTCTCAACCCTGGTCCGGATGGCATCGTCCGAGTAGGAGGAGATCCGTACCTGGTCGCGGGCGATGGTGACATAGTACACCTCGCCGTTCGCGTCGTGACACTTGAGGGTGCATGAGTAGTTCTCGGAGTCCGCATCGCGGACGGCATCACCTCCCATGGCGGTGGCGAGCTCGGCATCGGCAAGGATCTCGGTGATGGTGGCGTTGAAGGCAGCCACGGTCAGGGACCGGGCGGTCATCGAGCCGACGGTGTTTGCTTCGTTGTCCTCAAAGAGGATGGAGGAGGTGTAGGCCTCGCGGGACTTCGCCACCGGGTCCTGGGGGACATCACCGTAGGTGTAGGCGGTGCAGTTCCACGGGTTGTTCGTGATCACGCCGTCAACAATCGTTGCAAACGCGGTCACATCGGCGATCGGTGCTGCCAGTTCCCTGACAGCGGTCTTGGTTATGCTGGTCTGGATGAAGTCAGCCATTTTTCTTTCCTGCCCCCGGGTCTCTCCCAGAGGCAATCATCTATTGGACGGGATTGATCTTAGCGTTTCAGCCGTTTTTCAATCGGGGCGTATTGCATCTTTCTTCAGCGGAACGGGCATGGGAACGGGTCCGGATTTTTGAACGGCGGAGATGAGTGTTGCTGCCTGAGGTAATTTTCATGACCGGGGACCCATCAGGACGTTGAACGATCGTAGAGGGTAGTGTGAGTGCCGCTCATGTGAAGAGAGAAAAATGAGAGGTCCACAACATTGAAATATTATTGTTCATATAAATGAACATATGTTCAAATATTTGAACATACCTCTGCGTCAATCCTTTGAAGTACTGGTATTTCTGGCGCGACACTTCCGTAAGAGTTTTTATGTTCGGGAGATTGCAAAAACCCTCTCGATCAGTGTCGGTGGGACCAGTACCTCTCTGACCTCTCTCCGGGAGATGGATCTCGTTCTCTGTGAAAAGCGGGGGAGAACGCTTCTCTACCGGGCAGATATCTCCCACCCTGTTGTCCGCGAAGTTAAAATTCTCGCAACACTCCTGGAACTCATCCCGGTTATCTCCGCTCTCAAAGCCTCCGCTTCCCGGGTCATCCTGTTCGGGAGTTGCGCTGAAGGGGAAGATACCGATGAGAGCGATATCGATCTCTTCGTTGAGTCGGATGAACAGGGTGCTGTCTTCAGAACCATATCGCAGTATAGCGACACCGTGTCCCGGAGCATATCTCCCATTATTCTGACGCCGGAAGAGGCACTCCAGCTGCGATTCCGTGATCAGCCACTCTACGAGCGGATACAACGGGGCAACGTCCTCATCGGGGAGCGATAGAGGATGAGATATCGATTTGACGAATGTCTCGAACGGGGAAAGATTGTCCGGATCTCTCCCGATCCCGACCTTATCGGGAAAGAACACCGTGAGGCAGAAGCAGATCTCCAGGCTGCAAAAAATTCACTCGAAGATCACAATGAGAAATGGGCAATCATCCAGGGATACTATTCCATGTTTCATTCACTCCGTTCACGGGTCTTTGCCCAAGGATACCGGGAAAAAAGTCACCGGTGTCTGAAATATGCGGTTGAAGCCCTCCTGGTTGACCCTGGATTCCTTGAACCGGAGGTGTTGGACCAATTCTCATTTGCCATGACCGTGAGGGAGGGTGCCGATTATGGGAATGTCTATGATTCCGGAACTGCCCGCATCATCGTTTCTTCTGCCCAAAGCATCTACGAACGGGTAAGCGGGGGATCCTGAAGAAGAACGGGTCCGGATTTTTGAATGGCGGAGAATAGTGTTATGGGGCACATGGGGCACATTCAACCCTGTTTCCAGGACTTTTTTAATCTTTTTTTCTGTGAAGATAGCTCTGAAAAAAGAGGTACAGGTGCCCCATGTGCCCCGGACCTCAGCTGCCAGCGAATCCCAGGAAGGGCTCCTGCACCAATTCCCGCTGATCACAGGCATCGCGTTCCTCTTCGGTCTTCCACCGTATCCCGGACCAGAACCGTTCGCCCCCGGACTTCACGCTCCTGATGTGGTATGATTTCAGGATGGTGGCATATCTCCGTGGTGCTATGGGATGCCGGATCCCCTCTTCCTCGCACCATTTTTCAAACATCTCCCGGAACGCCGAGCGTGCGATCATTCTCCCGGGCTCAAAGGCACATTCGGTGGCGAGGAAGTAGCTGACCGTATCTCTGACTGTCCGGTAGTTCCCGGTAGCCACGGAGACCTTCCGGGGTTTGACCAGCCGGTTCCCGCTGGCAAAATACCGCTGCAACCCTTCGAGGCACCAGTTCAGGATGCCCGGTCCCTCGGCGATCAGCTTCTTCTCGATCTCGGGATCCCGTTTCTCTTCAGCGATCTGGACGGTGAAGGGGACCATCCATATCCGCCGCCAGATCCCGTCATCGGTCCCCCGGATCACCGGTTCATGGTTGGTGGTGAGCCAGATCTTCGCGGTTGGCGTGAACTCGAATTCATTCTCATAGAGCCTCCGGACGGTGATGGCATACTCCCCGGTCAGCTGCTTGATGATGGACTCGGCCAGGCGTGCACCGTCCTCTCCTTCACTGGCGGTCGCCATCCGTGCCCCGGCTATCCGGGCAAGGTCGGATCGGATCCCTTCGCACCGGTGGACCATGAG
>Ga0209604_1000406_pt1 | contig 40649 bp, 38 predicted proteins | sample AD_UKC097_MetaG_FD_184405 | JGI IMG/M metagenome (GOLD analysis project Ga0209604, IMG submission 184405) | Active sludge microbial communities of municipal wastewater-treating anaerobic digesters from USA - AD_UKC097_MetaG (SPAdes) (version 2) | ecosystem: Engineered > Bioreactor > Anaerobic >... | reverse complement strand
AAAGCGAACAGGAAAGTCAATGAAATCAACGGTCTACCCAGACCACCCCCGCGCCAGTGCTAGCTTTGCGTACCGTCACTTATTGCACTGAAAACGAGGAGACCCCGCCCCCAACCGCAACCCCCGCTCCAGCATCTGCACCACAGCCAGGTTGATCACCGCAGCACGGCTCTGTCCCAGCTGCCCAGCGAGCTCATCAACCCGCTCCAGTAAGGGCTCTGCGATGGTGAGTGTGATTTGCACTTTGCGCCCCTTGCGCACCCTGCGTAGTGCCGGGGGTGTATCTACGCCAGCATCCGGCGCACCGGCAATAAAAGCGTCAGCCGCTTCGGAGGCGGCAGCACCCGTAGTTTTGGTTGGTTTTCTTGTAATGGCCATACAGCAATCAAAGATTGAAATGCAATGTTTTTAATATTAAAAGAATGCGTCCAGCAGTGAATTCAGCTCTGCGATCGCCTTATCGTCTCTGGGCTTGGCCTCCAGCACGCACAGGCCAGCGCCTGCTGCGTTGGCAAAGGCCTTGCGGCGGCGCAGTGGGGTCGGCAGGTACTCAAACTGCGGCACTTCGGCCACGGCAGCTGCCGCTTCGGCGTTGTCGCTGGAATGCTCGCCAGGGTCGGCGCAGTTGAGTACGGCAAAGGCACGCAGGCCGTCGCGCACGCTGCGCGCCTCATCAACCAGGGCTGCGATGTCACTCAGCGCCCATACGTCATAGCTACGTGGCTGGAATGGCACCAGCAGAACGTCTGACAAGACCAGTGCCGCACGCAGGGCGGTTGAGTCTCGTCCTCCAGCGTCAATCACCACGTCATCAAATTTGGCGGCCTGCTGCTGCACCTGGGCGCGCAAGGTGGGCCCGTCCGGGTAGGTAGCGCAGGCGATGCCTGGCGCGTGCCCCGCTGCCGCGCGAATGCTGATGGCTGTTTGGGCTGTGCCCTGGCGGTCGCCATCAATCAGCCACACGTCACGCCCTGCAAGGGCTCGGGCGATGGCCAGGTTCACGGCCAGTGTCGTCTTGCCTACCCCGCCTTTGGTGTTCCCAATGGTGATGATCATGTGTATTACAACTGATTTTAATATTAAATTGAGTTGTAATTGTATTGTTTAAAGTGAATTCAATCCATAGTCGATTGGATGTGCGAAGGCTCGTGGCCGCGCTGTTCACGGCAGGTTTCGCGCTCTACGACTTGCATCCAAGGCGAAGGCAGGGGGCTCGGTATCGGCTCTACGCGCCGCCTGATTGCTGAGACGGGCATGGCTCTACCTGAATTCCATTTCACGTTACCTGTGCCACACTGATAAGATTCAGTTTTCACTACTTCCGCCAGGACAACCGGGATGAAACGTTGCGTCGTCGGTATTCGCCGACCCGAAACACCCAAACCTGTCGCCACTGGTCGCGACGAGCCAACGGTGTGGTTTCCGTCCATGCCCACGCTGGCGGCGGTGCTGTCCGAGGACAACCGGGCACTACTGCGACTCATCCACGACCAGCGCCCACCATCTCTGACGGCGTTGGCCGAACTCACTGGGCGGCAGGTACCCAACCTATCGCGCACGCTCAGGATGATGGAGAGCTACGGTTTGGTGGCACTGAAAAAAAGCGCGCGCGAAATTGCGCCGGTGGCGCTCGCCACCAGTTTCAAAATCTTGATTGATTGACTGAGGGAGAGATGACGATGCGAGACGGTGTGATGACCGAAGCTGACACCTGTCGCGAATTCGTCACGCCCAAGTTGGTTGAGGCGGGTTGGGCCAATGCCCCCTGCGCCATCGGCGAGCAGCGCAGCTTCACCAACGGCCGCATCATCGTCGCGGGCGGCAAGGTGCGGCGCGGCCAGCAAAAGCGGGCCGACTACTTGCTGTACTACCGTCGCGACTATCCGCTGGCCGTGGTGGAAGCCAAAGAGATCGGATTGCCCGCTGAAACCGGCGTGCAACAGGCCCGCGAGTACGCTGAAATCCTTGGCCTCAAGTTCGCCTACGCCACCAACGGCCACCGCATCATCGAGATCGACTACACCACCGGCACCGAGCAGGAGGTCGATCGTTACGCCACACCCGATGAGCTGTTCGCCCGCCTGACCAGTGCAGCACACCTGCCGCAGGATGGGGCAAAGCACCTGCTGGAGCCCTTCAATCTGACCTCCGGCAAGGTGCCGCGTTACTACCAGCAAATTGCCATCCAGCGCGTGATCGAGGCGATTCTGATGGGCCAGAAACGCATCCTCGCCACGCTGGCCACCGGCACGGGCAAGACCAATGTGGCCTTCCAGGTTTGCTGGAAGCTGTGGAACAGCAAATGGAACCGCACGGGTGAATACCGCCGCCCCAAAATCCTGTTCCTCGCGGATCGCAACATCCTGGTCGATGACCCCATGGCCAAGATGTTCGCGCCCTTCGGCGATGCCCGGCACAAGATCAGTGGCGGCGACACCAGCCAAAGCCGGGACATGTATTTCGGCATCTATCAGGCGCTTGCGACCACCACCGCCGACGTGTTCCGCCAATACCGCCCGGATTTTTTCGACCTCATCATCATCGACGAGTGCCATCGCGGCTCCAGCCGCGATGAAAGCGCGTGGCGCGCGGTGCTCGACTATTTCTCGCCCGCCGTGCAGTTCGGCATGACGGCCACCCCGCTGCGCGAAGAATCGCGCGACAGCTACGAATACTTCGGCAACCCCGTCTATACCTACAGCCTGCGTCAGGGCATAGAGGACGGCTTTCTTGCACCCTACCGCGTGCACCGCGTCATCACCACCGTGGACGCAGCGGGCTGGCGGCCCAGCAAGGACGAGCTCGACCGCTTTGGCCGCAAGGTGCCCGACGACGAATACCAGACCAAGGACTTCGAGCGCGTCGTTGCATTGCGTGCCCGCACCCGGGCCATGGCCCGCCACCTGACCGATCTGCTCAAAGGCACCGATCGCTTCGCCAAGACGCTGGTGTTCTGCGTCGATCAGGAACACGCCGCCGAGATGCGGCAGGAGCTCATTAACCTCAACAGCGATCTGGTGCAGCAGTATCCCAATTACGTCTGCCGCGTCACCGCCGACGAGGGCGACATCGGCCTCGCGCACCTGGCCGATTTTCAGGACGTGGACAAGACCACGCCCGTCATCCTCACCACCTCGCAGTTGCTGACTACCGGCGTCGATGCCGAGATGGTCAAAAACGTGGTGCTGGCTCGCGTGGTGGGCTCGCGTTCAGAGTTCAAGCAGATCATCGGGCGCGGCACCCGGCTCAAGGTGGACTACGGCAAGGAATACTTCAACATCATCGACTTCACCGGCACCGCCACGCAGCACTTCGCCGACCCGGATTTCGACGGCGATCCGGCGCGCATCGAGATAGTGACGATCGATGAGGCGGGCGAGCAGATCGGCGCAACCGCTACCGAGCCGCAAGCTCAGACAGAAGCGCAGGAAGAAACGAAATACCCGGAGCAGGAGGAACAGATCGGCCCCGGCGTCGGCCACCTGATCAACGAGCCGCCGCCAGAGCCGCGCAAGTTCTACATCGATGGCGGTGAAGTCGAAGTCATCGGCCACCTGGTCTATGACCTCGACACCGACGGAAAAAAGCTCCAGGTCGTCAAATACACCGACTATTCCGGCCGGGCACTGCGCACCCTGTACCCCACGCGCGAGGCGCTGCAATCCAAATGGGCCAACCCGGACACGCGCGCCGAGGTGCTGCGCGAGCTGACCGAGCGCGGCATCAGCTTCGAGGAACTGGCCTCCAGCAGCGACCAGCCCGACGCCGATCCCTTCGACCTGCTGTGCCACCTGGCGTGGAACGCGCCGCTGCGCACGCGCCGCCAGCGCGCCGACGCCGCCAAACGCCAAACCCAAGACCTGTTCGCGCAGTACGGCGACACCGCACGCGAAATCCTCACGCTGCTGCTCGACCGCTACATCGAGCGCGGCATCATCCAATTCAATGCGCTGTCCGAGCTGATGAAGGTGCAACCCTTCGACCGCTACGGCTCGCCCTTCGAGATCGCCACCCGCCACTTCGGCGGCGTGCCCGCGATGCGCGAGGCCGTCACCCGGCTACAGACGGTGCTGTATCAATAACAACACCCATAAGAAAATCCCGACCCGATGGCCACAGCCAAAAGAAAAACCCCGCTCACCACCCGCGACAACCTCTCCGCACTGATCGGCAGCGCGCGCAAGATTCTGCGCAAGGACAAGGGCCTCAATGGCGACGTGGATCGCCTGCCGCTGCTCACCTGGGTGATGTTCCTCAAGTTCCTCGACGACCTTGAATTCAAGCACGCGCAGGAAGCCGAGCTCGACGGCAAACGCTACCAGCCCATCATCGAAGCGCCTTACCGCTGGCGCGACTGGGCCGCACGCGAAGACGGCATCACCGGCGACGAACTGCTGGCCTTCATTGGCCAAGAGCACACGCACCGCGCCGACGGCAGCTTTGGGCAAGGCCTGTTCGCCTACCTGCGCGCACTGGCGGGCGAAGGCGAGAAAGGCAGCCAGCGCGAAGTCATCGCCAACGTCTTCAAGGGTGTGCAAAACCGCATGGTCAGCGGCTATCTGCTGCGTGACATCGTCAACAAGATCAACGGCATTCACTTCAACGCCAGCGAAGAAATCCACACCCTCTCGCACCTGTACGAATCCATGCTGCGCGAAATGCGCGACGCGGCGGGCGACAGCGGCGAGTTCTACACCCCGCGCCCCGTCGTGCGCTTCATGGTGCAGGTGACCGACCCGCAACTGGGCGACACCGTGCTCGACCCCGCCTGCGGCACCGGCGGCTTTCTGGTGGAAGCCTTCGACCACCTCCACGCCCAGGTCAAGACCACCGATCAGCGCCGCACCCTGCAGCAGGGCACGCTCAGCGGGCAGGAAGCCAAGCCGCTGCCCTACATGCTGGCCCAGATGAACCTGCTGCTGCACGGGCTGGAAGCGCCGCAGATCGCCTACGGCAATACGCTGGAGCGGCGCATCAACGAGATCGGCCACGCCGAGCGCGTGGACGTGATCCTCACCAACCCGCCCTTCGGCGGCGAGGAAGAGGCAGGCATCAAGGCCAACTTCCCGCCGACCATGCAGACGGCGGAAACCGCGTTGCTGTTCCTGCAATACATCATGCGCAAGCTGCGCGTGGCCGGTGCGCCGACTTTTCACGGTTCAGCGGGCAAGAAAGCCGCCAAGCGTGGTGGCCGTGCAGCGGTCGTCGTGCCCAACGGCACGCTGTTTGGTGATGGCGTGGCCGCCGTCATCAAGGCCGAGCTGCTCAAGGAATTCAACCTGCATACCATCGTGCGCCTGCCGCAAGGCGTGTTCGCGCCCTACACCGACATCCCGGCCAACCTGCTTTTCTTCGAGCGCGGCGGGCCAACGCAAAGCATCTGGTACTACGAGCTGCCCCTGCCCGAAGGCCGCAAGAAATACAGCAAGACCGCACCCTTGCAGTTCGACGAATTCGCACCCGTGCTGGCATGGTGGGCCCAGCGCGAGGAAGGCCCGCAGGCGTGGCAGGTCAGTGCCGCCGACATCGTGGCCAGCAACTACAACCTCGACCGCAAGAACCCCAACGCCAAGGCTGGGCTGGAATACGCCGACCCGAAAGACCTGATCGCCTCGATGCGCGGGCACGAGGCCGAGGTGATGCGCCTCTTGGGCGAGATCGAGGCTTTGGTGGCCGAGGTACAGGCATGACCGATCGCAGCACGCCAGCCATTCTGGATCAGAAAGACTACGCTGCCGTTCATGGCGATATCGTCGCGCTGTTGGAGGCCGCCCGCCGCGCCGCTGCACGTAGCGTTAACGCAGTGATGACGGCCAGCTACTGGGCGGTTGGCCAGCGCATCGTGACATTCGAGCAAGGTGGGCAGGAACGAGCCGCCTACGGCGAAGCATTGATCGAACGCCTCTCGGCTGACCTGTCGGCCCTGTTTGGTCGTGGCTTCAGTAAGCAGAATCTTTGGCAGATGCGTGCCTTCCACTTGGCATGGCCCGCACGCCACATTGCGCAGACGCTGTCTGCCAAATCGCCCGTTGCACCCATTCTCCAGACACTGTCTGGAGAATCTTCACAGGCGGGAACTCTCCAGACGGTGTCTGGGCAATCCCCGGATCTATCTGCACTAGCCCAAGCCTTCCCGCTGCCCTGGTCAGCCTACGTGCGCCTGCTCTCGGTCAAAAACCCGCAGGCCCGCGCCTTCTACGAAACCGAAACGCTGCGCTGCGGCTGGTCGGTGCGCCAGCTCGACCGGCAGGTGAACAGCCAGTTCTACGAGCGCATCGCCCTGTCGCGCAACAAGGCCGCCATGCTGGGAAAGGCCGAGATTGCCGAACCCGGCGACACCCTCACGCCCGAGCAGGCCATCAAAGACCCTTTCGTGTTGGAGTTCCTGGGTCTCAAGGACGAATATTCTGAATCCGACCTGGAAGACGCACTCATCCAGCATCTGGCCGATTTTCTGCTGGAGCTGGGCGACGATTTCGCCTTCGTGGGCCGCCAGCGCCGCTTGCGGTTGGACGACAGCTGGTTTCGTATCGACCTCCTGTTCTTTCACCGCAGCCTGAAGTGCCTGCTGGTCATCGACCTCAAGGTGGGGCAATTCAGCCATGCCGATGCGGGGCAGATGCACATGTATCTGAACTACGCCCGCCAGCACTGGACGAAGCCCGGCGAGAACCCACCCATCGGGCTGATCCTGTGCGCAGGCAAAGGCTGCAACGAAGCGCATTACGCACTGGAAGGCTTGTCCAACAAGGTGCTGACGGCTGAATACCGGACGGCGCTGCCGGATGAAAAATTGCTGGCCGAGGAATTGGAGAAAACGCGGCGAGAGCTGGAAGCGCGGCGGCTTGCGCGTAGTGACGATGGCGAGGGTGGCGTATGAAGGTGTGGCCAAAAGTCGCCCTGGGCGAATTACTCCGGCGTTCCGATGAATCCGCTGTGCTCGATCCGGCAGCCGAGTACCACGAAGTCACCATCAAGTTGTGGGGCAAAGGGGTCATCAGCCGGGGCAAGGTTTATGGCAGCGATGTCGTGTCGGTACGCCGTGTTGTGCGCGCCAACCAACTGATCCTGTCCAAGATCGACGCACGCAACGGCGCGATTGGTCTGGTGCCGCCGGAGCTTGACGGTGCCATCGTCAGCAACGACTTTCCCTCATTCGATTTTCGTAACCACAGCCAATGCAACCCGGCCTTCATGGGCTGGTTGGTGCGGTCGTCGCCCTTTGTGGAGCTGTGCAAGGCTGCCAGCGAGGGAACGACCAACCGGGTTCGCATCAAAGAGGACCGTTTTCTTGGTCAATCGATCGCACTTCCACCACTGGCTGAGCAACAAGCCATCACTGCCCGCATCGACGCACTGGCCGAGAAAACCCGGCAGGTCGAAGCGCATCTGGATGCCGCCGAGTGCGACGCCGAGCACCTGCTGGCACTGCGCTTTCGCGATGCCATTGCCAACGCTCCGCTGCGTGCCATGGCGGAAGTGGCGCCACTGATACGGCGTGACGTGGCCATCGATCTGGAGGCCAGCTACACCGAACTGGGTGTGCGGAGTTTCTACAAAGGCACGTTCCATCGCCGCACGGTCGCAGGCTCGGAGTTCACATGGCAAAAGATGTTTCGCGTGGAAGAAGGTGATCTGATCTTCAGCAACATCATGGCGTGGGAACAGGCCATTGCTCTCGCTAAATCGGAAGATCAGGGCTGTGTCGGCAACCACAGAATGCTGACCTGTGTCGCAGACCGGACGAAGGCTGTTCCAGGGTTTCTGGCCTACTACTTCAGGACGGAAGAAGGGTTTGCCAAAGTCTATGCGGCCTCTCCCGGTACCGCCGCGCGCAACCGTACTCTGGTTGCCACCAATCTGGAGGCGATTAGAGTCCCCGTGCCGCCACTACCCGTCCAGCAATCCTTCGACCGCCTGCAAGCCGAAGTCGCAGCCCTCAGAGCCCAACACGCCGAACTTCGCGCTGCCAACGCAGCCCTGCTGCCCGCGACGTTGGAGCGGGTGTTTGCTGGAGGCGACTGAACCGTTATGACAGCCGCCGAATTGCCAGACGATTTCCTTGCAGACATCCAAGAAATTTTCCGTAAAACGCCGGTGCTGCTCGTTGGGTCAGGCTTTTCCTGTGGCTATGGCCTGCCCGGCATGGGCGTCTTGGCTGAGCACTTGGCCACCGCCGTGCATGATGCATTGACGTCCTATGGCGCACGGAATGTTTGGGCACAGTCGGTCGAAGCGGTAAAGAAAAACCTGGAGGCGGGTCTGAGTCGCATTCCGCTTGGCATACCAGAATCGGAAGAAATCGTGTCGGCGATACGTGCAACCACGGCGAAGCTGATACTTGAGAGCGTCATTGCTGCTGAGGCAAAAATTCTTGGCGCGGGAGCCACAGGCGGCCACGCGCCATCGCGCCTTCTACATCGCTTGTTCAGTGGGTCGCCTCAAAACGCAGAAAGTATCCACGTCATTACGACTAATTACGACACCTTGTTGGAGTTGTTCTGCGATCTGGCAGAGCTCCCCCTGGACACGGGGTTCACGGGGTTCCGTCGGCGCAAGCCGCGTCCCCATCCGCTCTTCCAGGCGCAATACAGCCGTGTCCTGGTGGCTGAAAAACGCCAGCAGCAACTCGACCACCGTCTCTGCAAAACCGTACGCCTGTACAAGCCACATGGATCAATCAGTTGGCTGACAACCAACGATGGGCCAGTGGAAGTCCTCAATGACGTTTCTGCGGTCGGGCGAGCCATTGTTGTACCCGGCCCATCCAAGTATCAGGATGCAATGGTCAACACGTTGTTCGACGCGATGCGCAGCGAGATGAATGATGTGCTCTTGAAAGCTGAAGCCTTGTTGTGCCTCGGCTTCGGTTTCAATGATGATCACTTGCAGGGGGTCATCAAGCGCCGCTTAGCGGCAGGAATGCCCGTCATCATCGTGACCCGCGATGCGACTCCAAACATCGAGCAACTACTCCGCGACCACGCGCATGTGATTGCAGTGTTCAAGTCTGGAGATGGGGCGGTATGTCACTGGAACGGAAATACCCTGCAATCACCGGAGCCGCTCTGGCAGCTCGATGACTTCTTGAAAAAATTCTTGGAATGAGACAACGATGAGTATTTTCAATTTCACTGAAGAACAGTCACTAGGCGAAGTTCGCAGCGTCGAAACCTCTCGAATCACCGTGCGAGTAACTGACGGGCAGCGCTTGCAAAAGGCGCGCGTTGGTCGCTTGGTCGCCATCCAGTCGATGGGAGACGAATGGCTGATTGGCATCATCGATCGGGTTTGGCGACATCCTGTCGAATTGCCGTCGTTCACAGTAGGAGATGAACCCGCCGATCTGTCTGGCTTACCACAAGAAGAAAACGGCGTATCGATCAGTCTGGTCGGTACATACCGCGCTCGTGACGGGCAGCGTAAGAACACCTTCACTCGTGCCGTTTTCAGCCTGCCAGAAATCAATCGGCTAGTGTTCCCAATCGAGGAGAAGTCCCTCGAAGATTTCATGGGTATCTTGAGCGCATCTTCCAAGACAGATGCAGTAGCTCCACTTAAAGTTGGAACCTATACGCTGGACGGGAAGGCCAGCGCCTACATCGACGGAGATAAGCTGTTCCAGAAGCACGCAGCTCTGCTGGGTAGCACAGGGTCTGGAAAATCCTTCACGGTGGCCTCCATCCTGGAGCAGTCCGCGCAGTTGCCACACGCGAACATCGTCGTGCTTGATCTGCATGGTGAATATTCGAGCATGAAATTCGCTTCGCATTACCGTATTGCAGGTATTGGCGACATCAAGGCCAAGAACGACAGCGCGATATTTTTGCCCTTCTGGCTGCTAACCTACGATGAGATGCAGTCAGTGTTTGTGGATCGATCGGGAGACAACGCGCCAAATCAATCGCTTGCGCTGATGGATTCGGTCATTGAGATGAAGCGCGCCGCTATTTCCACGCTTGGCAAGCCAGAATTGCTGGAAGGATTTACGGTCGATACGCCCGTACCCTATCGACTTGACGACCTTGTTAAATCGCTAGACGATAAGAACGACGAAGCGATCGACACCGGGGAAACGTATGCGAGCGGCCCTCGTAAGGGACAGCCGAAAACGGAAAAAGGGCCGTTGAACGGCAAGCTCTCGCGTTTCCTCATTCGCTTGAAGACCAAGATGAACGACCGTCGCTATGCGTTCATGTATCAAGCGCCAGAGGAATACGAGGCTTATGAGGCATTGCACGTACTGGCGAACAAGCTGCTCGGCACGGGTAACGTACAGGGCGGTATTAACTCCGGCATCAAGATCATTGACTTTTCCGAGGTGCCTTCCGACATTCTTCCGGTCGTGGTGGGTTTGGTCGGGCGTTTGATCTACCAGATTCAGTTCTGGAGCAGTCCGGGTGAAGACGGCGATGCGCGGCATCCCATCGTGATCGTTTGCGACGAAGCTCATTTGTACTTGCCCAGCAGTGCGGCATCGACCGGCCCGCTGGAAAAGCGGGCCTTGGAGAACTACGAACGCATCGCCAAAGAAGGGCGAAAGTACGGTGTGGGCCTGATGGTGGTCAGCCAGCGCCCCTCGGACGTCAGCACAACCATTCTCAGCCAGTGCAGCAACATCATCAGCTTGCGTCTTGCCAACAAGACCGATCAGTCGGTTGTGAAGCAGCTCTTGCCGGAAAGCCTTGAAGGGCTGATGGAAGTGTTGCCCACGCTTGATGTTGGCGAAGCCGTAGTGGTTGGCGACGCCACCTTGCTGCCCACTCGAATAAAGATGTCGAAGCCCAAATACGAGCCACGCAGCGCGACGATTCCGTTCTGGGCGCGCTGGGCCCAACCCAAAGCGGAGGTCGATCTGGCTGCCGCAGTTGAAAACATGCGGCGCCAATCACGCAACCATGAGCAATAGCGTATTCGTACCTCAGTACGAACGAATCCACCCCTTTCCATCCACTGCCATCGAATTGTTCGTCAAGCCTCGCAGCCGTCTGCAGCGATACCGACTGACGGCCCTCGGGCGTCGGCGGCTGGCGACGCATCCGGACGTTTGAGTCACAAGCGGGCTCCGACAAGCCTGCAACAACCTGTCGGGGTGCTCTCTGCTGTTCTCGATGTCGTGGGCTATGCGCAGGTGACTTACTGAGCGGCAGCGGGAGAGTTCCGGGCCTGATCTGGTAGTAGGGGTACGCTGTTGTCCAGAGCCTGCACAAAGTCCGCCAGCTCATAGCCCAGCGCCTTGAGCCAGATGCGCAGCTCGATCACGTCCAGCCTACGAACCCCCGTCTCGCACTTGCTCACGTCCGCCTGCGTCCACTCTAGGCGGCGCGCCAGCTCCACCTGGCTGACTTGGGCATCTGTGCGTTTGGCACGCAGCAGGGCAAGCATCTGCTGGTATTCACGGGTGTAGAGGGTCTTGTACATGGGCAACTCGGCCCATGAGGTTGCATGCGATCATTGAATATGCGAACATCGCATATTTAGATGACAAACCGCATTTGAAAATTGGCGGGAAAAGTATTTACCCCAGAACCATCAAGGACGCCCATGTTTCAGGTTGAGCAACGCTTTGAGCGGCAGATGATTAACTTCGGAGAGAAAGATCGACCCATTCGACATTATCCAATTGCCGAAGTAGTTGCCGGTCATCTTGTTTTGCACATCATCGGAACGCAGCCAATCCAGGAGCCCGACGGCCATGTGTACAAGAGGCGTACCCATCTGATGGTGACAAAGGTTGGGATTGCTGCAGAAATTTTGAATCAGAATAACTTTGAAGAGGTGGCGGTCTTTGTGGTGATTCCACCATTGAGCCCATCCTCACCAGCGCCTAAAACCAAACGATGTACAGCCATCTTTGAATGCAGAGATAAAAATTATCCAGATACCAAGGCGTGGGGTTGTGAGTTCGGAACGGAATTATTCATTGATCCAACCGATGATGTTGATTTGGAAAATACGACGAGCAAAAAAATGCTTTGGGTATCAAAATAATCAAGCATTGAGGAGATTATTCACATGTCCCGATTTGAGAATAGCTATCTTGCAGAATCCGTCGGCTACAACAACGGCCACGCCAATGGCATGGCTGATGGCGTGGCCGTTGGGCGTGAGCATGGCTACACCCAGGGATGGAATGAAGCCACCATACACGCCAATGGCGTGATTGATGAGCGCAACCAGCTCATCGACCGGCTGTACGGTGCGAACGAGCGACTGGGTGCAGAGAATAGGCGACTGATTCCAGAGAACGAGATGCTGAGGGAAGAGAACGAGCAGTTGAAGCAGCAATTACAGTTGCAACAAGAGCAGGCACAAGCCCTGCGCGCAGAGTACGAGGCGATGTTCAAGGCCTTCCTGGGTGTCGTATCCATCGCGCGCCCCGCTATGAAGGCGGTTGCAAAGCTCCCTCTGAAAGAACGCGGTCAAATTTACTACGAGTATGGGGACGAAGCGGCCAAGTTGCAGTCTGTGGAATATGTGAAGGCAAATCGCTTCCCTGGAAATCAATCGTTGATTCAGAAGTACCTTCCTATCGCTCAGCAGGTTTTCCGTCAAACCTATGAACAGCTTCAACAGCAAGAAGCTGAATAAAAACCAACGACCAAAGGTCCAACTGATAATTGATCAATATCTGAATTCTTTTCAATTCTTGGGCACTTTCATGATCGTTACAATATGTGCTGCATCGGTGCTCTGAAGGTGCTCTGTTGGTGCGCTCATGGAGCAGTAATATGCCGCCCAATGAGCAGCGTGTTGATTTCATCTATTGCACCATCGCAGCACCTACAAAGTACCAACACAGCACGCTGACGGCTCCTTGATGGCACGTAAATGTAATTTGTCTCGTTTGCGCAAAAATATTTTTTGGTCACAGACGGCGCGTGCAGCATTACTCCTCCGAAATTTCGCCGCCAAGCGTCAATTGCAATCCTGCCATGGCAACAGATGCTGTGATATGTGCACGTTTGGGCTGGATTTGAGCACAAAAGAGCCGTGAAACCCCTGTTCATCCTTGTTTTGCGGCTGTGATACGTATCTTTTTTGGCGGCGATACATACACATTTTTGGGGAGTAATGCTGCACTGTGACCAAGAAAACACCCTCTGCGAACGATGCGGTTCGAACTTGCCATCGAAACAAGCATTCCTGCAACCATACTTTGTCGCCATAATCATGATGCTTGACAACAAGCTTTATGCGTTATGAATCCAGTCAATGCGCTGTTTTGATTGCGAATTCATCGCATCTTGCGCCCACTCGGCGATTCCTGTATCAGTGTTTAATAAAATCTTGTCCCCACTCGGGATTCGAAAGCAAGACCAGGCTTTTTACCCCATTGCTTCCACATAGTATGTATAGAGAATCATTTGATGGCACACTTCGTGCGAATACATTATTGTGTCGCATTGCAACAGAGGAATCAGTTGGCGAATCATTATCCCCGGATACCATAGGCTTATATTTAAGGAAAATTAGGCAAGTCGCGATTCGCGCATCCGTTAATAACTATCAACAACTAGCGCCTGAAATTGTTGTACGAGATTTGCAAGAACGTATAGACTCGAAAAAAATCACACAGGCGACTGCACGCCTAGAGAAAGCTGCGGCCCTATTTTATTTGACAGATCAAGGAAAGATGGCCATGGACTCTGGTTCCTGTGATTTATGGCGATTTGAATTGGCGTACCGTGACATCTCATCAATGTCTGTTGGCGCTCTGCCGAAAAAATCAAAAAACACTTCTTCAAATAAACTCAAAGCATTTTCTGATGAGGTTTTTGATTTTCTTATGGAAAAGACCTTAAATCAAAAATCAGATACCACTCACAACCTACTACTCTTCATCAGAGCAAACCTTCTTGTTGGACTGCGTCCTGTCGAGTGGCTAAATGCTTGTTTTATCAACTATCAACACAGAAATGCCTTGGGTGAGTTGGTGGTTCTACCTGATGGATCGATAAAGAGATCTCCAGCGCTTGAGGTTAAAAATGCAAAGCATTCCAGTATTCGCGGAAATGGAGAGAGGAGAATTATTTTGCTCGATAATCTTGATGATGTAAAAATACATTATATTCATCAATGGATTCAGGCTATCAATAAATTAAAAACAGATGATTTAATATCGCTTTCAGAAACTGAGATAAACAGGAAAATATATGGAAGCATGCAGCGCGTGATGCGCAATTTATTGATGAAAAATGGTTCGAAAGAAAATATTCCAACCATTTACAGCACTAGACATCAGGCTGTAGCCAATGCGCGTGCGGATGGGCTGTCCCAAAAGGAAATAGCGGCGCTATTTGGGCACAGCAGCACTAATACAGCCAGAAGACATTATGGGAAGAGGACCGCAGGTTATCCCGGGCGAACGATGCGTCCAGCGCCTGAATCGCTGCAGGCTGTCCGTAGCACGATTGCCGTACGTCCCAAGGCTGCGTGGGCCGAAGCCTCTCCTGGCTTCGGCTGATTGCTTGGCAAAGCAAATCCGTTCTGGACTTTGGGCGGTGGAACTGTGTTGATGTTCCACCATCGTCACCGGCTGAGCAAGGACATCGACATCTTTGTGCCCGACCCATTCATTTGATCTGCTGACAAGCCACCGACGATTGGTACTTGATGCTGTCATTGCCCACAAAAACCTCGGACGCCGCGCCTACCAGCAAGGTCGTCTTCTTGCTGGTCTGCTTGAAGTAGGACGGCTCATCAGTGTCCGCCTGTTCGTCGATCCGGCTGACGCCCAGCCGTTTGGCCATCTGTTTGCCGGTCTGGCGTTTCAGATAGACGGTCGCCTTGTTCTCGACCTCTGCGGCAGTCACCAGCGCTGCCACCACCTCGTCCCCGAACAGCGAAGGGCGGGGACTCTTTTGTGGAGGCAGAAAGAAGCCATCAGCCCCTTTGACCAGGCCGATTGCTCGGAACCTGGATTCCACTTCATCGGTCTTGAGCACCGTTCCGGCCTTGCATTGCAGCAAGGATTCAAGCTGCTGTGCAGCGGCTGAGGGTGCGGCTGTTGGAACATTGGCATCGAGCAGCGGCACGGGCATTTGTGCCCTTGCCAGGCCAACGCCGAACACGGCCAAGCCACATGCAAGCCAGCGCCGCAGAGTGCGAAGATTCCGATTCACAGAGAGCTCCTTTCCGAACGACGTTGCAACCTCCACTGCTGGCGCTCCAGCAGGGCCTGAAAATGGGCTTCACCGGGTGCATTCCACTGCGGCCACTCGGGCGGTAGATCGGGCTCGGGGTGCGGGGCCATGCGCAAGGCCAGCAACTCCAGTCGCCCCGGAAAATGCCGCAGCAGGTCAGCGGCCAGGGATTGCTCCTGCCCCACAATGACGTTGACGCACAGCAGCAGGTCTTGTGCTGCCTTGCGCAACTCGGCCGCCAGCTCGGCTGCTTCGGTGGTGTTCATGGATGGCTTCCCTCGGTATCAGGTGACTGCATCCGCAGCCCGGCATAAACGGTGGCACGGGCCTCGGGCGCGTAGGCAATGAGCTCGCCGCCATCCCATAGCGAGAAGGTGCAGACCGTTTTGCCCATGCGCAGGAATTCGCGGTGCACGTATTGCGCCAGTGCCTCCAAGTCATGCAGCGCAATGTTCTGCGGCGGCTCAGCAGCAGAAATCACCAGATCGGTGGGTGCCACATGCACCAGCTCCAGACCAACGCGCTGAAACGCCAGCACCAGCAGCGAGCGTGACGGCTCCTGGTCAAGATAGCCCGGCAGAGCGGCCAGCGTTTCTTCGTAGTGCAGCGGCTTGCGCTTGGCCATGATGAACTCGCGCAGCCGCGCAAACACATCGTCAAGCGCCTGCAGGCCTTTGGTGTTGATCTTGGTGCCGATGTCCCTGTCCTGGTTCAGCTCGCCATAGGCATCACTGGTCAGCCAGGCATGGCACGCGACCGTGTCCACCACGCAATGCAGGATGTTCTGCGCCAGGCCGTCGATGCGCTCGGCCAGGCCGAACTCGATGGCATCCAGCCCGTTGAGGGTGACCGTGGCCCACAGGCCATTGCGCTCGTCCCCATGCAGGCACTGCGTGGCCATGCCCTGCAGCGGAATGATGAAACCCAGCTCTTCCAGCTTGCCCAGCAGCAGCTCGACCGTGGCGTTGATGGGCGTCGGTGGTGGCGCGGGCGCCGCAGTGTCCTGGGGCGGTTCAGGCTGCGCCGGTGGCAGCCGCCCACCAAACCGTGCCTCGTACCACTCGCCCAGGATTTCCGTGGCGAGCTCGGACTCGCGCAGGCCTCGGACCTTGGCTTCATGTCGGATCGCATCCGCCAGACGCACGTCCAGCATCCAGTTGGTTTGCGCTATCGCACCCTGGGCCTTCTTGCGCTCGCGGTAGCGGCGTTGGTATTCGGCGGAGGACTGCCTGCCGGTTCGTGGACGTGCCATGCTTGTTTAATTAACAACACTAGTTAAACTAACTATCCATGAAATCACCATTCCATGCAAGCCCATGCCTGTGACAACAATTCTTTTCGGGAGATGTGCATGACAGCCAACCATGCCCTGCCCATGAGCCAGAAGCAGGCCGACGCTCTACGTCGGGAGTGGGCCTTGCTGCTCAAGATGGGTTACGCCAGCCAATGGACGCCCGCGCAAAAGATGGCCCGACAGGAGGAAATTGCCACCCTGCTGCTGCAGGCGGGTCAGGCCTTGCCACGGGGGATGACCCGGCAGGAATTGCTCGCCAGCGTACCCATCCGCAACGCGGAAGGCGGGCGCTACTACGTTGATCTGGCAGACATCCCGCAGCCATGGCGGGATGAGTTCTGGGCGGCGCTTCATGGCTCCGGGCGCCCCATCGTCGAGGGGGTAGAACGTGCTGCCTACGCCTGGGACTGGGAGGGTTGGGTGTGCGGCCAGGCGTTCGGCGATCCAGCCGTGATGCAGACACTTCACCAGCTTGCCGAATATCCGGTGCTGTCAGTTCTTGCCGCGACGCGCACTCAAGCCACCAAGCTTGATGGTCGGGCTTGCCGCTACCTCTACGAGGCTGCTGGTTCGGCGTTGGTGCAGTACGAGGTGTCGGAGAAAGAGCGGGCCTTCATGCAGCAATTGGGCGTGGTCGTGCCGACGAATCCACGCGAGGCCGAAGAAGTCATGCTGATGAGCTGCCTGGAGGTTGCCCAAGGTGTTCGTGAAAAGCCTTGCTCGGCGCAGCAGGCCAATGTCATGCGCGTGGCGGCGATGGTCATCGGCAGGAGCTTTCCCGCTTCACAAAAGAGGCTGTCGGCGGCTGCGGCAAGGTACTTCGAAGCGCAACCCGGCGAGGAGGTTGAATCGGCAGAGATCGTCAGGCGCGGCTGGGTTGCGAACTTACCGCGCTTGCGCGATCGTCTGGAGCACAAACTGCGAATGGCGAGGGCGCAATGATTTACTTTTTTGGCGACACCCACGGCCACTTTGATCATGTGCTGGAGATCGTCTCTAGGGATCGCCCGGCTGCCATCGTCTTACTGGGCGACCTGCAGGCGCAGCGACCGCTGGACGTGGAGCTGGAGTCCATTCTGGGGATGACCGAAGTGTGGTTCATCCACGGAAATCACGACACGGACTCCGATGCTGACTATGACAACCTGTTTGGCTCCGCACTGGCGGACAGGAACCTGCATGGCCGCGTCGCCGTGGTCGGTGGCGTGCGCATTGCCGGACTGGGCGGGGTGTTCCGAGGGCAGGTGTGGACGCCGCCGGTGGACTGGCTGTTCGAGAGTTCCAAGGAGTTCACCGCGCGCTGCGGCAGGGGCAATCGCTGGCGCGACGGCCTGCCGCGCAAGCACCGCAGCTCCATCTTCCCGGAGGACTACTTTCGCCTGGTCTCGCAACGTGCCGATATTCTGGTGACGCACGAGGCGCCCAGCGCGCACCCGCATGGCTTTGATGCGATTGATGAACTGGCGCGCAGCCTGCGTGTGGGCAAGGCGTTCCATGGCCACCACCATGACTGCCTGGACTACAGCCGGGATCAGGTGCGACTGGGGTTTGCGGCCTTTGGCGTGGGGTTTTGCGGGGTGACCGACATGAACGGCGGCTGCATTCAGCCCGGGAAGTTTGACCAAGCACGGGCAGCACGCCTGCGGCAGGGGAGTGCATGAAAGACCAACGACAAGAGCGCTTGGGGCGCTTGCAGCGCGAGTACCATCGCAACCATCCATGGCGGCTGGGGCCGAGCGGATTGTTTGTCCCGCACAGCTATACCGAGGTCAAGCAGGATGCATTGTCTTGGTGGGATGACGCGGGCTTCATCCTCAATCGTCGGCGCGTCATCGTGTGGTGGCGGCATCCGCGCCACGTGTACCGCGATGCCATTGAAGAGCTGGCGCAAGAGCAAACTGGTGAGTTCCCGTTCGACGATTGGTTGACGCGAGGTGCAATTCCGAACTACCGCAAGGTAGGTCGATCGCGCAAGAAAATCGTCAGTTACACCTGCCGCCCGCCATCTGAAGCATCACGTGCATATTTCCAGCGTCTGCGAGCCCTGGAACAGGAAATGTCAGCGCAAGGGATTGACTGCAGTGTGCGCCCCAGCAGCAAGCGCAAGCGCCTGTCGTGGGCAACCGGGCTGGAGTTGGTTGCGCCACTGGAGGTGCGCAACGAACAGGAGCTTGCCGTCGTGGCCGACCTGGCTTGCCGCCTGCTGCTGGGCCACACCACGCTTGAGCGGGAATTTGCAGACTACCGCTACACCAAGGAAAGCTGGCTATTGGAGGCAGCGTCCAGGCCTTAGCCTTGGTGCGCGGGCGGGAGCCATCAGCGCCCCTGACTTGCCTGGCTGCACGGCAAGGTTTAATATGTCCAATATTTAAGACATTTTTAAGGTCTATGCCAGCCATGAACCTGATCGATATTGGCCGCGTCGTTGGCGCCCGGCGTGCCGAGCTGGGCCTGACCCAGGCGCAGCTGGCGCACCTGAGCGGCCTGTCGCGCCAGACCTTGGTCGGCCTGGAAAACGGCACCCTGAGTGATCTGGGTGTCAACCGTGTTGGACAGGTGCTGGCGGTGCTGGGTTTGGATAGCACCCAGCCAGATACCCAGTCGCGGCGCAAAAAGCGTGGCTTGTGGATGGCGGCCAAGACGGCCAGTGTCAGTTACTCGCGTGAGCTGGCTCCGGAGACGTTGGAGCAGGCCCTGGCCAGCGGCGAGGTGCCGCCTGCATTTGCCCCGCACCTGACCCATTTGCTGGATGAGGCCCCCGTGCCCACCGTCGTGATGGCCGTGGAAGAGGCTGCCGCGCAAGCGCATCTACCACCTCGGAAGGTCTGGCGCAACGTCGCAAGGCTCGCACAGTCGCTGTCCGTGCATCGCCGGGCGCTGTGGGCATGAAGGCCGATGCGCTGCCCAGCGGGGCCTGGGAGAGTTTGCTTCCGCGTGCGTTGATGCTGACCGACGACATCAGCAAGTACGGCGGCATAGCCGACCCGTTCTGGACTTTCGGCGGTGGAACCGTGTTGATGTTCCGTTACCGCCACCGGCTGAGCAAGGACATCGACATTTTTGTGCCCGATCCGCAGTACCTAGGCTTTGTCACCCCTCGGCTGAGCGACACGGCCGCAGACTTGACCGAGGACTACACGGAACAGCCGGGCATGTTCGTCAAGCTTCAGTTCGATGAGGGCGAGGTGGACTTTGTGTCTGCTCCCAATCTGCTGGATGACGCCTGGGAAGTTTGGGATATCCAAGGCCGTGCCGTGAAAGTGGAGACGGCTGCCGAGATCATTGCCAAGAAGATGTACCACCGTGGCGACCGTGTCACGGCGCGTGATTTGTTTGACTTGGCGCTTGTGATCGAGCGCGAGCCTGTGCAGTTGCTGGCAGCCAAGCCATTTTTGCTGCGCCACCGCAGTGCCTTCCTGGCCCAGATTCGGCAGCCGCATCCCAGCCTGCGGGCCGCGTTCGACGCCATCGCCACGCTGGAATACACGCCGAGCTTCGACCACTGCGTGGCGGTGGCGGGTGAGTTTTTGGACAGTTTGTAGCGATGGTGGAGGTGCACATCTGCGGTGCCAGTGTTGAGCCCGTGCCAGCCACTCATGGCGCTCATCATCAATCCTTGCAGGCGTGTGGATTTTTGCGAAAGTCGTCTTGCGCACGAACAAACCCTCGCAAGCGCAAGGACTCCTGTTGGATAGCACTGTGCGTTGCACAGTGCTCTACTCGTTTCTGCGAAACCACCCGTCAATGCCTCAGAAGAAACATCCGCATTGCTCGAATGCCCCAGGAGGCCACTCCAACAACTGACCGCACGCCCTGATGCCGTTCGTCAAGGGCGACAATGCCTACTTGGCTAAGGCCGGGTGGAATGACTTGGCTGGCCAGTCTGATGTGTGGTCGAAATCCGGAGGGAGAAGACATCATGAGCACCGCATTCGAGAGCATCAAGCAGGGCCTGCAAGAGGCGATTGCCCATGCCAAGGGCGACGCGCGCGGCGTGCGCGTGCATCTCCCGCGCACCATCGACGTGAAGGCCGTGCGGGTCAAGGTGGGCATGACGCAAGAACGGTTCGCCGCTCGCTTTGGTTTCTCCATGGCAACTCTGCGACACTGGGAACGTGGCGACCGCACTCCACGCGGCCCGGCACTGGTGCTGCTCAAGGTGATTGAGCGCAACCCACAAGCGGTCATCGAGGCCTTGGTGTGACTATCTCGCCAAGGGGTGTTCAAAAGTGGGTACAGGAGCGGGTACAGAATGATCGGCACAACCTACATGCCAAGCATCCATGCGGCTTTCAAGCCACATTTCCTGTTCAACGTCTGAGCGCTACACCCCCAGCCATGCGCACAGGGCCGCCAGGTCGGCCACTTCGGCATGCGGCCGGGCCGCCACATCGTCCGGCCACGGCGTCCGGGTGCGGTTGACCCAGGCCATCTGCATGCCGCTGGCCAGCGCGCCGTGGCCGTCCAGGTGGGGGTCGTCACCGATGTGCAGCACCTCGGTCTCGACCACGCCGGCGGCCTGGGCGGCGGCGCGGAAGATGCGCGGGTCGGGTTTGCCGACGCCGACCTCGGCGGCGCTGACGGCGGCGTGAAAGTGGCGCCCGATGCCGACCCGGTGCACGTCGGCGTTGCCGTTGCTCAGGGCCACCACGCGGTAGCGCGCGCTCAGCGCGGCCAGTGCGGGCAGGGCGTCGTCGAACAGGCTGACGCGCTGGCGCTCGGCCAGAAACACCTCGAACGCCGGCGCCGCCAGCGCCGGGTCGTCGCCGGCCTGCAGCAGCAGCTGGCGGATCGCCTCGCGCCGCAGCGCGCCCAGGTCGTGCAGGCGATCGGGCAGGGCGGCGTGCGCGGCCCGGCGTGCCTGCCGGGCAGCGTCGGCATCGCGCGCCAGGCTGGCGGTGCGCGGCGCGCGCGTGTGCAGCCAGGCGCGCAGGGCGTCCTCGGCACGGGCGATGGTGGGCCACACCGGCCACAAGGTGTCGTCCAGATCGAGCGTGATGGCGCGGATGCGGCGCAGGTCGAGGCGGTGAGGGCGCATGGGCAGGGACGCAGGCAGGGCATCGGCGAGAATAGCCCATGCCATTTCGACCTGAACCCGAGGCCGCGCGCGGCCAGCCGGGCCGCACGGGCGTGCTGCTGTGCAACCTGGGCACCCCCGACCAACCCACCGCCGCCGCCACACGCCGCTACCTGGCCGAGTTTCTGAGCGACCGGCGCGTGGTCGAACTGCCGCCGGCGCTGTGGCAGCCGATCTTGCACGGCCTGGTGCTGCGCACCCGACCGGCAAAGTCGGCCGCCAAGTACCGGAGCATCTGGACGCCCGAGGGCTCGCCCCTGATGGTGTGGAGCCGCAGGCAGGCGGTGCTGCTGCGCGGCTACCTGGGCGAGCGCGGGTACGACCTCAGCGTGCGGCTGGCGATGCGCTACGGCCAGCCGTCGATCGCCTCGCAACTGGACGAGCTGCGCGCGCGCGGCTGCACGCGCATCCTGGTGCTGCCGCTGTACCCGCAGTACTCGGGCACCACCACCGCCAGCGTGGTCGATGCCGTGGCCGACTGGGCACGCGCGGCGCGCCATGTGCCCGAGCTGCGCTTCGTGATGCGCTTTCACGACGACCCGGGCTACATCCGCGCGCTCAGCCGCGTGCTGCTGCAGCACTGGCAGACCCACGGGCGGCCCGACAAGCTGGTGATGAGCTTTCACGGCGTGCCGCAGCGCACGGTGCAGCGCGGCGATCCGTACCACGACGAATGCGTCACCACCGCGCGCCTGCTGGCCGAGCGGCTGGGGCTGCGGCCGGACGACTGGGTGCTGAGCTTTCAGTCGCGCTTTGGCAAGGCCAAGTGGGTGGAGCCGGCCACCCAGACCGTGCTGGAGCAATTGGGCCGCGCCGGCACGTCGCGCGTGGACGTGATCTGCCCGGGATTCGTGGCCGATTGCCTGGAGACGCTGGAAGAGATTGCCATCGAAGGCCGCGCCGCGTTCCAGGCCGCCGGGGGGCAGGAGTTTCATTACGTGCCCTGCCTGAACGACGAACCGGCGTGGCTGGCCGCGCTGGCCGAACTGGTCCAGGACCACTTGCAAGGCTGGCCGACGCGGGCCCCGTCGAGCTCGGCGAAGTGATATCAAAATGATAGCTGCTGGCGCTTGACTGTAAAGCGCCGGAGAGCTTTTTCTTTGTTGATTTCACTGCGTTCGCAGGAGCACCCGCAGGGGGTGCGAGGCCGCTGCCCGGACGGGGCGCTGACCGGGGAAACAACCGATGGAGCCGCCGCATCAGATCGGGTTCAATGCAGGCCATCTGTCCAACCGAGGAACCCGTCATGCACCACCACCGTCCCAGGACCGCGCGCCATGCCTAGGCGCATCACCGGCTGGATCACGCGCGGCTTCGAACTGCTGATCGTCGCCTGCCTGACCCTGATGGGGATCCTGGTGTTCGGCAACGTCGTGCTGCGCTACGCCTTCAACACCGGCATCGCCGTCTCTGAGGAGTTGTCGCGCCTGCTGTTCGTGTGGCTGATCTTCATGGGCGCGGTGCTGGCCTCGGCGCAGCGCATCCACATCGGCTTCGACACCCTGCTGCACGTGGTGGGCCCGCGCGTGCGGCGCCTGCTGCTGCTGTTCACCGGGCTGCTGTTGCTGGCCGGCTGCGTGATCTTCATCGTCGGCGGCTGGCGCCAGACGCAGATCAACCTGGCCAACAGCTACCCGGTGCTGGGCATCTCCTACGCCTGGCTGTACGGCGTGGGCCTGGTGTTCGGGGTGGCGCTGCTGTTTCCGGTTTGCAGCAACCTGCTGCGCGCCTGGCGCGGTGAGGAGGGCGAGCTGACCGAGGACCTGGGCGCGCAGATCGAGGCCGAGGCCAGGCGCGTGGCCGCCGAAGCCGACGCGGAGCCGCGCCCGTGACCGCCGCGGTGTTTCTGCTGTCGCTGCTGGGGCTGATCGCGCTCGGCATGCCGATCGCCTTTGCGCTGATGTTCTCAGGCGTGGCGCTGATGCTGGTGATGGGCCAGTTCGACGCCCAGATCGTGGTGCAGAACGCCATCTCCGGCGCCGACAATTTCGTGCTGATGGCGGTGCCGTTCTTCATCCTGGCCGGCGAGTTCATGAACGCCGGCGGCCTGTCGCGGCGCATCGTCGACATGGCCAGCGCCTTCGTCGGTCACCTGCGTGGCGGCCTGGGCTACGTGGCCATCTTTGCCGGCATCCTGCTGGCCAGCCTATCCGGTTCGGCGGTGGCCGACACGGCCGCGCTGGCGGCCATTCTGGTGCCCATGATGCGGCGCGCCGGCTACGACCCGGGCCGCGCCTGCGGCCTGATGGCGGCCAGCGGCATCATCGCGCCGGTGATCCCGCCCTCGATCGGGTTCCTGATCTTCGGCGTGGCGGCCAACGTGTCGATCACGCGGTTGTTCCTGGCCGGCATCGTTCCGGGCGTGATGATGGGCCTGGTGCTTGTGGTGGCCTGGTGGATCGTGGCGCGCCGCCAGCAGGTCAGCGTCACGCCACGCGTGCCCTGGGGCCGGCGGTTGCGCCTGCTGGCACAGGGCGGCTGGGCGCTGATGCTGCCGGTGATCATCATCGGCGGTCTGCGATTCGGCATCTTCACGCCCACCGAGTCGGCGGTGGTGGCGGCGGTGTACGCGCTGTTCGTCGGTGTGGTGGTGTACCGCGAGCTGAGCGCGCGCAGGATCTACCAATGCCTGCTGGTCACCGCGCGCACCACTTCGGTGGTGCTGCTGCTGGCGGCGCTGGCCATGGTGGCGTCGTACATGATCACCATCGCCGACATCTCGGGTCAGGTCGGCGCCTGGCTGCAGACCATCTCCGACCGGCCGCTGGTGCTGATGACCGCCATGATGGTGGTGGTGTTCTTCGCCGGCATGGTGCTGGACTTCATTCCCATCGTGTTGATCTTCACCCCGGTGTTCATGCCCATCGTCAAGGCGGCCGACATCGACCCGGTGTATTTCGGTGTCGTGTTCATCATGAACTGCTCGATCGGCCTGATCACGCCGCCGGTGGGCGTGGTGCTGAACGTGGTCAGCTCGGTCGGCAAGGTGAGCATGGCCGAGGCGGTGCGTGGCATTGCGCCGTTTCTGCTGGCCCTGCTGGCGCTGCTGGCGCTGCTGATCCTGTTTCCGGCCCTGGTCACCGTGCCAGCCGAGTGGTGGCGCTGAGCCGCACACTGTCCGATTTCATCCAAGGAGACTCCCATGAAACTGCGCATTTCTCTCGTCGCCGGCCTGCTGGCCGCCGCCCTGACCGGCCCCGCCTGGGCGGCGGTCACCGGCAAGTTCGCCGTCACCCTGTCGGAAAAGACCCACCAGGGCCAGGGCGTGGCCAAGTTCGTCGAACTGGTCAAGGCCAAGAGCAACGGCGAGATCGACATCAAGCCCTACTACAACGCCGCTCTGGGCGACGACGTCAAGGTCACATCGGCGCTGCAGGGTGGCACGATCGAGTTCACCGTGCCGGTGACCACCACGCTGACCGGCATGGTCAAGGCGTACTCGATCTTCGACTTCCCGTTCCTGTTCAAGAACCCCGAGGAGGCCGACAAGGTGCTCGACGGCCCGGTCGGCCAGAAGCTGCTGGAGACGCTGCCGGCGCACGGCCTGGTGGGTCTGGCTTATTGGGAGAACGGCTTTTTCAACGCCACCAACAGCAAGCACCCGATCACCAGGGTGGAAGACTTCGCGGGCCTGAAGTTCCGCTCCATCCAGGCCAAGATCACCCAGGAAACCATCCGGGCGCTGGGCGCCAACCCGGTGCCGCTGGCGATCCCCGAGCTCTACACCGCGCTCGAGACCCGCACCATCGACGGTCAGGGCACGCCCAACGCGGTGATCGCCGCACTCAAGCTCAACGAGGTGCAGAAGTTCCTCTCCATCACGCGCCATACCTACAGCCCGTTCATCCCGCTGGTGTCCAAGGCCTTCTGGGACAAGCTGACGCCGGCGCAGCAGAAAATTCTGAAAGACGCCGCCATCGAGGCGCGCACCTACCAGCGCCAGGTGGCGCGCCAGCAGTCCGACGCCGCCCAGAAAGCCATGGCCGAGCGCGGCATGAAGGTCAACGAGGTGTCGGACGCCGAGCGCGCCCGCATGCGCGAGCGCGTGCAGCCTGTGTGGAACATGTTCACGCCCGACGTCGGACAGGACCTGGTGGGCCAGGTCGAGGCGCAGCTCAAGAAGTAAGGGCGCGGGGGCCGCGGGTGCGGTCTGCCCGCGGCATCAGGCGGCGCCGGGCTGGCCTCAGGCGCGCTCGATGAAATCGCTCACCAGCGCCAGTTGCTCGGGCACGTTGAGCGCTGGCGCGTGGCCGCAGCCGGGTACTTCCACCCACTGCAGGCGACCGCGGGCGCCGGGGCCGCGCAGCCGCATCTGCTCGGCGGTCGGGCGCAGCACCAGGTCCGAATCCTCCCCGCGCAGCAGCAGCACCGGCAGGGTGAGTGCGTCGTAGTGGTGCCAGATCAGGTAGTCGTCGGGGTGGTGCGTGAACTGGCCGACGATGGCCGGGTCGTAGTGCGGCGTCACGCGGCCGTCGGGCAGCCGGCGAGTGCTGGTTTCGGTCAGGCGGCGCCACTGGGCGTCGGTGAGAAACCCGTACGGCTGGTAGGCGGCGCGGAAGAACCCTTCCAGCTCGGTCACGGTGGCGAACGCCGGCGGTTGGCCGGCGTAGGCCCGGATGCGCTCGATGGCCGGCTGCGCCAGTTCGGGCGCGTTGTCGTTCAGCACCAGGCTCTGGATGCGGGGTGCCAGCGCGGGCTCGAACAGTCCCGAGGCGCAGACGGTGCCGATGGCGCCGCCCATCGAGGTGCCAACCCAGTGGCAGCGCTCGATGCCGAGCTGCGCCAGCAGCTCGCGCGCCAGCCGGGCGTAGAAGGCCAGGCAGTACTCGTGCTCGGGTTGCTCGGCCCACTGGCTCAGCCCGCGCCCCACGGTGTCGGGGCAGACCACGCGCCAGCCGCGCGCCGACAGATGGGCCGCCAGCTCGTCCATGTCGCGCCCGGTGCGCGCCAGACCGTGCCAGGCGACCACCGTGCCGCGCACGGCGCCGCCGGCGGGCGTCCAGTCGAGCACATGGATTTCACGCCCGGCGCAGCGCAGGTACAGGGACGAGTGGGGCATGGCGTTCGACTTCAGTCGGGGATGACGATGGTGTGGCCGGCCGCGAAGCCGATGGCGTTGCCGGCGGCGGGGCTGGCGGCCAGCGCTGGCACGTGGGCCGCCGTCAAGGCCGGCGCGCTGCCCGGCGTGCCGCCACGCGGCGTGGTGCGCACTACCTGGCTGGGCGGCAGCGCCTTGCCTTCGCGCAGGTGGGCGTACACCGCGTCCAGGGCGCGGTTCAGGTACAGGTGCAGCGGCACGTAGCGGCTGTCGTAGCCGGGCAGCACGGCGGGCAGGCCGATGAAGCCGTCGAAATGCTGGGCGTTGGTGACCTCGATGTAGCTCAGCCGACTGGCCGCACCTTCGACCTTGCGGTTCAGCGCCGCGTAGGGGCGCGAGGTGTGGTTGACCGGCAGCAGGGCGTCGTCGCGCCCGTGCACGATCAGCGTCGGCTTGCCGTGCAGGTTGCCGTGGCGCTGGGTTTCGCGCATGCCGGTCTGCAGGCGCGCGGCCAGCGTGCCCTGGCCCGTGACCAGCTCGCGCAGGCACAGCGCGCCGTCGAGGTTCCAGTCGGCCACGCCCTGGGCGGTGAAGCTCAGGAAATCGCGCGCCGGGCCCTGGGCCGCCAGGTTGTTGACCAGGTTGACGCCGCTGGACGGCGGCACGCCGTTGCCGGTGGCGAACATGCCGGCCAGCAGTGCCGGCGCCAGCGTGGTGACGCTGCCGTTGGCGGCGGTGGCGGCGTAGCTGAAGCCGCACAGGTGGTCCGTCACGCGGGCGCGCGCCAGGGCGTTGGCAAAGGTGACGGCAACGGCGGGCGCGATCTCGAACGCTGCGTGCGAGGCCTGCAGCACGCTGGACTCGGCCTCCCAGCCGTACTCGCGCAGGCGCTGCAGCGCGTGTTCGGCCTGTTCGGCGGTGCTGCTGCCGTTCAGCAGCCCGCGCTGCGCCAGCGCGGCGCAGCGGTTGGCGGCGATCGGCAGCGCCGGGTTGTTGTAGAGGCTGGCGAAGGCCGCGCCGAACGGTGCCGCTGCCTGCGAGGGCGCCAGCGCGGCGCAGGCCTGGTAGAGGTTGGCGTAGCTGGTGAAATCGATCAGGTTGCGACCGATCACCGGCACCTGGCTGGCGCCGCGCTGCACCGCCACGCCGGCGTTGGCGGGCATTTCGATCGCCGGCTCGGCCACCGCCACGCCGTCGATCAGGCCTTCGCGATCGTCTTCGGCCGCAGCCAGGGCGGCGCCGCCGCCGTTCGACACGCTGGAGGCGATCACCAGCGTGTTGCCGGTGTGCAGGCGCACGCGGCGGCGGCCGCTGGCGTCGAGCTCGCCATAGCGCTCGTTGAGCACGTACAGCGCCAGCCGCACGGCCTGCAGGGTGTGGCGGCCCCAATCCTTCTCGGGGTTGCGGCCCGAATGGGCGTGCTTGAACGCCAGGCGATCGGGGGTGGCGGCGTTGAAGGCGGCCAGCTCGGCCGCGGTCAGCCCGGCGTCGAAGGCCGCCTGGCCGGCGGCGCTGCCGGCCGCGGTGCGCGTGCCGTCGATCCGCGGCACGGTGTCGGTGCGCAGGTCATGGGCGGCGCTGCCGGTGCCCTTGTCGGTGTAGGCCACCGCGCAGCCGCGCTTGAGGCCCCATTCGCCGGTGGAGATGGCGCCGTACACGCCGCGCGAGCCGGAGGACGTGGCGGTGACGATGCAGGCACGCGCCGGGTCGAAGCTGTCGGGCACCTGCACCATCAGGGTGACGTTCTCGCGGCCCGAGCCGTCGTCGCTGAAGGCCAGGGTCTCGCTGCCGGGGACCTTGCCTTCGCCACCGCCCGCCGTGCCTTCGACCGTCACGCCGGGGCCGTAGAACACGCCGTAGCCGCCGGCCGCCGTGGTGTCGACCAGGGCGCGGTAGCTGTTGTAGATGGCAGCGCGGCGCAGCTCGGCCGCGGTCGGCTGCAGCGGGTCGGCGTAGCTGGGCGGCAGCGCCGACGCCAGCCCGCTGGCGCCCAGGCCGGCGGTCAGCAGATCGTCGCTGCTGCCGTCGTAGTGCTGCGTGTGCAGCGCGCCGATGCCTGCCGGTTTGTCGTTGAACCGGTCGTCGCTGCCGCCGCAGGCCAGCAGGGCCGCACTGGCGATGGCGGCCAGTGCCAGGCCGTGCAGGCGCGGGAGGGTCTTGGTCATGGCTTGTCTCCTCTCGGGGTGGTGAAAACCGGGGTCAGCGCACCAACCGCTCGCGCCAGGTGCGCAGGCGCCCCACCACGCCGGTGGGGAAGTAATAGACCGACAGCACGAACAGCAGGCCCAGCCACAGCAGCCAGCGGTCGGGCGACAGCAGGGCCGACAGCATGGGCACGGCGCTGGCCGCCTCGCTGCCCAGGCGCAGCAGATCCTGCAGGTAGCTTTGCGCCACCAGAAACAGCACCGAGCCGATGACGGCGCCGTAGATCGTGCCCATGCCGCCGATCACCACGATCAGCAGCACGTCCATCATGATCTCGAACGACAGCGAGGTGTCGGGGCCGTTGTAGCGCAGCCAGAGCGCCAGCATGCAGCCGGCCAGCGTGGCGAACAGCGCCGACAGCACCGACGACAGCGTGCGGTACACCACCACGCGGTAGCCGATGGCCTCGGCGCGGAATTCGTTTTCGCGGATCGCCTGCAGCACCCGACCGAACGGCGAGTTGACGATGCGCAGCAGCGCCAGCACCAGCACCACGCAGACGATGAACAGCAGGTAGTAGCTGATGATCCGGCCGTCGATCAGCACGCCGAAGAACTCGTTCTCGAACGGCTCGAAGCTGGGCGACAGCCACTCGGGCAGCTTGAAGGTCAGGCCGTCTTCGCCGCCGGTGAACGCCGACAGTTGCGAGGCCAGGGTCTGGAAGGCGGCGGCCACCGCCAGCGTGATCATGGCGAAGAAGATGGCGCGCACGCGCAGCGAGAACAGCCCGATGGCCAGCGACAGCAGCAGCGACACCGCCAGCGCCGCCAGCGTGCCCAGCGCCAGGGCACCCCAGGTGGCACCCAGGTGCGAGCAGGCGATGGCGATGCCGTAGGCACCGATGCCGAAAAACATGGTGTGGGCAAAGCTGACGATGCCGGTGTAGCCCAGCAGCAGATCGAACGCCGCCACCAGCACGACGAAGATCAGCACCTTGGCGGCCACGTTGAGCGCCTTGACGCCCGGAAACACGAACGGTGCCAGCGCCAGACCCAGCACGATGACGATCAGGATCGCCGCCAGCACGCGGCTGCGCGGCAGGTCGTGGGACAGCAGACGGCTCAGCATGGCGTTCACCGATTGGCCACCGGGTAGACGCCCTGCGGCCGCCACAGCAGCACGGCCACCATCAGGGCGATGTTGGAAAACAGCGCCACCTTGGGCACCAGAAAGCCGGTGTAGTTGGCCATCAGGCCGACCAGCAGCGCGCCGATCAGCGCTCCGGTGGTGCTGCCCAGGCCGCCGATGATGATGACGATGAAGATCAGGATGTTGACCTGCGCGCCCATCTGCGGGATCACGGTCTGCTGGTACAGCCCCCACATCACGCCGCCCAGCCCGGCCAGCGCGCTGCCGGCCACGAACACCCCGACAAAGAGGCGCCGGATGCGGTAGCCGAGCGACTCGACCATTTCCCTGTCCTGCACTCCGGCGCGAATCAGCAGCCCCACCTTGGTGCGCGACAGCGTCCAGGCCAGCAGGGCGAACACGAGCAGGCCGACGATCACGGCCACCACGCGGTATTTCTCGACGGCGGCTTCGCCGATCAGCCACGAGCCCTGCATGCCGGTGGGCAGCGGCAGCGGGATCTGCTGCGGGCCCCAGATGACCTTGATCAGCTCCTCGCCGATGATCATGCCGCCCATGGTGATCAGGATCTGCTTGAGATGCTGGCCATACACCGGGCGCACGATGAAGCGCTCGAACGCCAGGCCGATGGCGCCGGCCACCAGCATGGCCACCAGCATGGCCGGCAGCACCGCCACCAGGTTGCGCCAGATGTCGCTCGATCCGGTCCAGTCGCCCATGGCGCCCAGCACGCTGGTGGCGACGAAGGCGCCGAGGGCGATGAACACGCCGTGGCCGAAGTTCAGCACGTCCATCAGACCGAACACCAGCGTCAGGCCGGAGGCGATGATGAAGATGATCATGCCCATGGCCAGCCCGGCCACGGTGAGCGTCAGCCAGGTCGAGCCCGAGCCCACCAGCGGCAGCGCCAGCAGCGCCAGCACCGGCACCAGCAGCAGCGGCTGGTAATCGAAGTCGAGTTTCATGCGCCTCGGAGACTACAAAAACAATAGCTGCTGGCGCGCGTCCAGCAAGCGCCACAGGCCAATTGAATGCGTATTTGTCACAGCGACAGCCCCAGCAGCCGCTGCTGCAGCGCGGCGTCCTCGGCCAGCGCCTGCATGCTGCCGGCGTGCACGATGCGGCCGTTGTCCATCACCGCCACGCGGTCGCCCAGGCGGCGCGCGAAGCTCAGGTTCTGCTCCACCAGCAGGATCGTCACGCCGCTGGCCTTGAGCTGCTGGAAGGCGTCGATCATGTTGTTGATGATGGCCGGCGCCAGCCCCTTGCTGGGTTCGTCGACGATCAGCAGCTCGCGCGGCTCGACGATGGCGCGGCTGACCGCCAGCATCTGCTTTTGCCCGCCCGACAGCTTGCCGGCCGGGTGGTGCCAGAACTTCTCCACCGCGGGAAACAGCCGGAAGATCCAGGCCAGCCGCTCGCCGTCGATCTGCGCCGCGCTGCGTGCGCCACGCGCGGCCAGCACCATGTTCTCCTTCACCGTCAGGTCGGCGAAGATGCCCATGTTCTCGGGCACGTAGGCGATGCCCAGCTGTGCGATCTGCGGCGTGTGCCTGCGGGTGATGTCCTGGCCGTTGAAGCCGATGCGCCCGGCGCTGGCCTGCCACAGGCCCATGATGGTGCGCAGTGTGGTGGTCTTGCCGGCGCCATTGCGTCCCAGCAGCATGGTCAGCTGCCCGCGCGGCACCTGCAGATCCACCCCATGCAGGATGTGGTAAGCGCCGATGTGGGTGTGCACGCCTTCGAGCGTGAGCAGGGTTTCACTCATGGTGCTGTATCTCCCAAACTCCTTCCCCCGGATGGGGGAAGGCCGGGATGGGGGCGAGCGTCGGTGCTGCCGAAGGCATCCTGGGGCGCCAGCCCCAGGTATGCCTCCTGCACCACCGGCGAGGCGATCACTTCGGCCGGCTCGCCGTCGGCCACCAGCTGGCCGTTGGTCAGCACGATGATGCGGTCGGCCAGCTCGCGCACCACGTCCATCTTGTGCTCGACCAGCAGGATGGTCTTGCTGCGGTCCTGCTTCAGGCGCCGGATCAGGTCCAGGATCACCGGCGCTTCGTCGTGGCTCATGCCGGCGGTGGGCTCGTCGAACATGTAGACCTGCGGGTCGAGCGCCATCAGCAGCGCCACTTCCAGCTTGCGCTGGTCGCCGTGCGGCAGGCCGGCCACCGGCATGCCCTGGCGGTCGAGCAGGGCGACCGACTCCAGGATCTCCAGCGCGCGCTGCGTCAGCTCGCGCTGGTCGCTCCAGATGCGCCACAGGTTCAGGCCGATGCGGTGCGCCGCCTGCACCGCCAGGCGCACGTTCTCCAGCACCGACAGGTTGGGAAACAGGTTGGTGAGCTGAAACGCCCGCCCCAGCCCGGCCTGGGTGCGCGCCGACGCCGGCAGCGCCGACAGATCGCGCCCGTTCAGCAGCACGCGCCCGGCGCTGGCCTTGAGCTGGCCCGAGATCAGGTTGAAGTAGGTGGTCTTGCCCGCGCCATTGGGCCCGACGATGGCCGTCAGCGTGCCGGGTTCGAAGCGGCACGTCACGGCGTTGACGGCCACATGGCCGCCAAAGCGGATCGTCAGATCTTCGGTCTCTAGCATGTCGGTGTGTTGCCAATGACGATATGACCTCGCCGCTGGCGCGGCATGGATGACCCATGGCGGGGTGCCGGGCGCATCGCACCGACGACACGCCCGTCATGCGTCATGCGTCATGCGCCATCGACGCCATCAGCGCTTGTTGCGGATCGGCACCTGCATTTCTTCCGGCTTGATTTCCTTCACCAGCTCGGGCACGCCCCAGGTGAAGGCCGGATCGGCCTTGATGCGGAAGTGGTACATGCTCTGCATGGCCTGGTGGTCGTCCTTGCGGAAGGTCATCTTGCCCTTGGGCGTGTCGAAGCTCATGCCTTCCATGGTCTTGATGAGCTTGTTGGTCGCGGTGTCGCCACCGGTGGCCTTGAGCGCGGTGACGATGGCCATGGCGGCGGAGAAGCCGCCGGCCGTGAAGAAGTCGGGCGGCGCTTTGAATTCCTTGTAGTGCGCCGCCACCAGGGCTTCGTTCACCGGGTTCTTGGGGATGCCGAAGTAGTAGTAGGTGGCGCCTTCCATGCCGGGGAAGTTCTTGTAGCTGGCCATGGCCGGCAGGATGTTGCCGCCGGTGAACACCTCGATGCCGTAGCGCTTTTTCAAGTCGGCCGCGGCCAGGGCGTTGAAGGGCGGCGTGGCGCCGGCCCAGATCACCTCGATCACCTTGCGGCCGGGCTTGTCCTTCAGGGCGTCGATCAGGCGCTGGATGCCGGCGGTGAAGTCGGTGGTGTTCTGCGGCAGGTATTCCTCGTGCACGATCCTGGCTTTTTTCAGGGCGTCCTTGAACGCCTTCACGCCGTCGCGGCCGAAGGCGTAGTCCTGCGCCAGCGTGGCCACCGAAACACCGTCCTTGTCCATGGCCACGGCGTTGCTGATGGCGTCCTGGCTGCTGTTGCGGCCGGTGCGGAAGATGTACTTGTTCCACTTGTCGCCGGTGATGGCGTCGGCCACGGCGGGTTCGACCAGCAGAATCTTCTTGTATTCCTCGGCCACCGGCAGCATGGCGAGCGCCACGCCCGACGAGGTTGGGCCGACCGCCAGGTCCACCTTGTCGTCGGCGTAGGCGGCGGCCAGCAGGCTCTTGCCCAGGTCGGGCTTGCCCTGGTCGTCGCGCTCGATCACGGTGATCTTCCTGCCGTTCACCTGCATGGTGCCGCCGGTGGCGTACTGCAGGCCCATCATCAGGCCGGTCTGGGTCTGCTTGCCGTAGGCTTCCAGCGGGCCGGTCTTGCTGTAGACGTGGGCGATCTTGATGTCGCCGGCGGCGAAGGCCGGCGCACCGGTCAGCACGGCGAACGAAGCGAGGGCAATGAGCGAGCGGCGTTGCATGAGGGTCTCCTGTGGACGTGACGATGTCACCATCCACCATGCACAAGCCGTGCCAGCTGCCAAGTCATTGATTCATGGCGCTCTGCTTGGCCGCAAGCTTCAAAGTGTCTGAATCATGGACAAATTCTTTGTCTGATATTCAGACAAATGACTGAATTTAGATCAGGGTTTCTGCGGAGCGTCGCCGGGTTCGAGCAGGCGCCCGTACAGCGTGGCGCGCGAGATGCCCAGCAGCCGCGCCGCGGCCAGCTTGTTGCCGTGGGTGGCCTGCAGCGCGGCCGCAATGGCGCGGCGCTCCAGTTCGGCCACCTGTTCGCCCAGCGGACGCAGCAGCGCGGCGGCGTCCTGGGGTGGCGGCTCGGGCGGCAGGGCGGGTTGCACCAGGCTCAGGCCGGACTGGCGCAGCAGCGCTTCCATCGGTTCGGCGTCGAGCGCCCCGGCGTCGGCGCGCAGCGCGGCCTGCTCCAGCACATTGCGCAGTTCCCGGATGTTGCCGCGCCAGTGCTGGGCCGCCAGCAGCGCCACGGCGGCCGGGGTCAGCTCCGGCGGCTGGCTGCCGCGGTGCAGCATGTCTTCGGCCAGCACCTCGATCAACGCCGGAATGTCGCCGCGCCGCGTGCGCAGCGGCGGCACCTGGATCGGCAGTACGTTCAGGCGGTAGTACAGGTCCTCGCGAAACTGGCCGGCCCGCACCAGCTGCGGCAGGTCGCGGCTGGTGGCGGCGATGATGCGGGCGTCGAACGGCACCAGCCGGTTGCTGCCCAGCGGTTCGATCTCGCCATCCTGCAGCGCGCGCAGCAGCTTGGCCTGCAGGCCGGGCGGCATGTCGCCGATCTCGTCGAGAAACAGCGTGCCGCCGTCGGCCAGCCTGAACTTGCCTTCGCGCCCCTTGCGGTCGGCGCCGGTGTAGGCGCCGGGGGCGACGCCGAAGAACTCGGCTTCCAGCAAGGTGTCGGGCACGGCGGCGATATTGACGCTGACGAACGGCCCGCCGGCGCGCGGCGAGGCGGCGTGGATGCCGTGCGCCAGCAGTTCCTTGCCGGTGCCGGTCTCGCCCAGCAGCAGCACCGGGCTGCTGGACTGCGCGGCGCGGCGCGCCTGCCGCTTGACCTCGCTGGCCGCCGGGCTGCTGCCGACGAAGCTGGCCAGCGTGTAGCGGGCGCGGCGCTGGCCATCGCCCTGCTGGCGGCGCTGCGCCGCCAGCTCGCGCTGGGCGTCGTCGAGTTCCTGCTGCAGGCGCGCGAACTTCGCCAGCAGGGGCTGCAGACTGTGCGAGGTCTGGTCGAACAGCACGATGCCGAGCGCGCCGATGACTTCGCCCGCCGCGTCGCGCAACGGGATGCGGCTGACGGCGAAGGTGCCGGCGCGGTTGCTCAGCAGGTCGATCAGGATCGGCTTGCCGGTGCGCAGCACCTGGTGCATCTGGGTGTTCTGCACCACGTCCGACACCGGGTGGCCGACGAAGTCTTCCTCGCGCTCGAATCCGAGTGCCGGCAAAAAGCGCCGGTAGGGGTCGTTGATCCACACCACACGGGCGTCGCGGTCGACCAGCAGCATGCCTTCGCTGGCGTCTTCGAACAGCTCGAACAGCGAGCGCGCCGCCAGCTCCAGGATGCGGCTGGCGTCGCGCGGCAGTGCGGACGGGGCGGGCGACAGCGTGGCAGGCATGCGCGCATGGTAGCGCGCGGGCCGAAGCGCGCGCGGCGCCGTCAGGCCGTGCTGCGCTCCAGCGCCCGGCCGAACCGCGCGCCCACGACCACGGCCAGCGCCACGGCAAGCAGCGCCAGGCCGACCTGTGCCAGCGACACCGGCCCGAAGCGCAGCAGCGCGCGCGCCTGCGGCAGCGCCAGCGCCAGGCCCAGCACCGCCGTGGCGATGGCCGCCACGGCCCAGAAGGCGCGCGCGCCGCGGGCCAGCAGGGCGCGCCAGCCCAGGCCCGCGCTCAGGTTGACGGCCACCAGCAGCAGGTTGCCCGCCATCAGGCCGATCACGGCCAGCGTGCGCGCCACGTCGGCGCTCTGGCCGCCGTGCAGCGCCTGCAGGTAGATCGCCAGCGTGGCGGCCAGCACGCTCGCACCCTGCACCGCCGCCTGCGCCAGCAGCGACCGGCCGACCAGGCCTTCGGCGGCCCGGCGCGGTGGGCGCTGCATCAGGCGCGGGTCTTCCGGCGCGCCCTCGAACGCCAGTGAGCAGATCGGGTCGATCACCATCTCGGTCAGCACCACGTGCGCCGGCAGCAACAGCGGCGGCAGGCCCAGCAACACCGGCAGCAGCGCCAAGCCGGCGATCGGCACGTGGATGGCGGCGATGTAGACCATCGCCTTGCGCAGGTTGTCGAAGATGCGCCGGCCCATGCGCACGCCGCCGACGATGCGGCTGAAGTCTTCGTCCAGCAGCACCAGGCCGGCCGCTTCGCGCGCCACGTCGGTGCCGCGCCCGCCCATGGCGATGCCGATGTGCGCGGCCTTCAGCGCCGGCGCGTCGTTGACGCCGTCGCCGGTCATGGCCACGGTCTCGCCGTTGCGCTGCATGGCCTCGACCAGGCGCAGCTTCTGCTCGGGCAGCACGCGCGCGTACACGCGCACCCGGCGCACCGCGGCCGACAGCGCGGCATCGTCGAGGGCGGCGAGCTGCGCGCCGGTGAGCGCGCCGGCCGCCGTGTCGATGCCGGCCTGGCGTGCGATCGCCAGCGCCGTGGCGGCGTGGTCGCCGGTGATCATGGCCACGGCGATGCCGGCGCCGTGCGCCTGCGCCACCGCCGCCGGCACGCTGGCACGCAGCGGGTCCTCGAACCCCAGCAGCCCGAGCAGGCGCAGGTCGTAGTCGTGCGGGTCGGGCGCGGTCTCGGCCGTGCTGCCCTGGCCCTCGGCCACGGCCAGCACGCGCAAGCCGGCGGCGGCCAGCGCCGCCACCTGCGCCAGCAGGCGGGCCGCCGCCGCGGGTGGCAGGTGGCACAGCTCGATCACCGCCTCGGGCGCGCCCTTGGCGGCCACATGGCGCCGACCGGCGTCGTCCAGCCAGGTCTGCGTCATGGCGGGCAGTGCCGGGGTGAGGGCGTACTCGCGCTCCAGCTGCCAGTCGGGGTGCAGGTGCTCGGTGCCGGCCAGCGCCTGGTCGCCGTGCAGCAGCAGGGCGCGATCCATCGGGTCGCTGGTGCCGCGCCGCGACGCCAGCATGGCGCATGCCAGCAGCCGGTGCACCGACGCGGGCAGGGGCGCGCCGGCCTGCACCGTGACGTCGACCTCCTGCGTCACCAGCCGGCGCAGCGCCATGCGGTTTTCGGTCAGGGTGCCGGTCTTGTCGACACACAGCAGGGTGGTGGCCCCCAGCGCCTCGACCACGGCGGGCTGGCGCGCCAGCACCTGGATGCGCGCCAGTCGCCAGCTGCCCAGCGCCAGGAACACCGCCAGCGCCATCGGGAACTCTTCCGGCAGCATGGCCATGCCCAGTGCGATGCCGGACAGCAGGCCCTGCACCCAGTCGCCCCCCCGCAGCCCGTGCCACAGCACCAGCAGCGCGCTGCCGGTCAGCGCCAGCGCGCCGAACCAGCGCGCCAGTCGGTGCAGGCTGCGCTGCAGCGGCGTGGCGGCCGGCTCGATCGTCGCCAGCGCCGCACCGATGCGTCCCATCTGCGTCTGGCGACCGGTGGCGCAGACCTCGGCCAGGCCGTGGCCGGCGGTGATCAGGGTGCCGGCAAACACCTGCGGCAGATCGTCGCCGCCGGGCCGATCGGTCGCCGCCTCGACCAGCGGAGCGTGGCTGGCGCACTTGCGCACCGGCACCGATTCGCCGGTCAGCAGCGACTCGTCCACCGTCAGCGCCTGGGCCTGGCGCAGCACGGCGTCGGCGGCCACGCGCTCGCCTTCGCCCAGCACGATCCAGTCGCCGGGCACGATCTCACGCACCGCGATGCGCTGCACGCGGCCCTCGCGCAGCACCTGGGCCTGCGGCGCCGCCAGCTCGCGCAACGCGTCCAGCGCGCGCTCGCCGCGCCGCTGCTGGAAGATCACCAGGCCGACCGTCAGCAGCGCAAAGCCGCCCAGCAGCAGGCCTTCGCCCGGCTCGCCCACCAGCAGGTAGATGGCCGCCGCCACCAGCAGCAACAGAAACATCGGCTCGCGCGCAATCTCGCGCAGCGTGCCAGCCAGGCTGCGCCGCTCGCGCTCGTCGATGGTGTTGGGCCCATGCTCGGCCAGGCGCCGGCGCGCTTCGTCGCCGCTCAGGCCCGGGGGATGGGAGGGTTGTGGCATCACCCGTGAGTATCCCCGCCCGCGTCCGCCGCAGGCAAAGCCGGGCAGAATCGAGCCCATGGCCGACCCCATGGAACGACAACGCATCGACAAATGGCTGTGGGCCGCGCGCTTCTACAAGACACGCGCGCTGGCGGTGCAGGAGATCGAGCGCGGCCGCGTGCAGGTGGCGGGGCAGACGGTCAAGCCGGCGCGCGAGCTCAGGCCGGGTGATGTGCTCAGTCTGCGCCAGGGGGTGGTGCAGCGCGAGGTGGTGGTCAGGGCGCTCAGCCCTCAGCGCGGCCCGGCCCCGGTGGCGCAGCAGCTGTACGAGGAAACGCCGGCCAGCGTCGCCGCGCGCCAGCAGGCCGCCAGCGCGCGCCGTCTGGCGCCCGAGCCGGCGCTGAGCATCGCCCAGGGCCGGCCCACCAAGCGCGACCGGCGTGCGCTGGACCAGCAGCAGCGCGCCGACTGGGGCGAACGCTGGTCGGCGGGCATCGAATGAACCGCACCCCTGACCCAGGCCCAGGCCAGCGCGCCGCGAGCGCCGGCCCGACCCCGCTGGACGCCGCCGCCTTCCCCGCCGCGCTGCCGCCGGCCGAGCGCTTGCGCCTGGCCAGCGGCCAGCGCCTGACCACGCCGGGCGGGCAGGGCGAGCTGGTCTGGCACCGCTGGGGTACGCGGCGCGCGGGCCAGCCGCCGGTGGTGCTGTTGCATGGCGGCAGCGGCTCATGGACCCACTGGGTGAAGAACATCGCGCCGCTGCTCGATGCCGGGCGTCAGGTGCTGGCGGCCGACCTGCCGGGCTTTGGCGATTCGGCCCCACCCACGCAGGGCAGCGATGCCGATGCCATGGTCGAGCCGCTGGCCAACGGCCTGCGGCAGCTGCAGCCGGGCGAGGCGGTCGACCTGGTGGGCTTTTCGCTCGGCGGCCTGACCGCCGCCCTGCTGCTGGCCGAACACCCGGCGCTGGCGCGCAGGCTGGTGCTGGTGGGGGCGCCGGCCATGGGCGTGGTGCCCGGGCGGCAGTTCGAGCTGCGCGCCTGGCGCCACCTGCCGTCGCCGGCGGCGCAGGCCGAGGTGCATCGCCACAACCTGGCGGTGCTGATGCTGCACGATCCGGGCCTGATCGACGGCCTGGCGCTGCAACTGCACATCGCCAACGTGCAGCGCGACCGCCTGCCGCGCCGGCGGCTGGCGCATACCGACATCCTGGCGCGCCGCCTGCCGCAGGTGGCCTGCCCGGTGCATGCCATCTACGGCGTGCACGATGCCATCTATCGCCAGCACATCCACGCGCTGGAGGGCGCGTTCGCGCGCAGCGCGCCCGACTTCCGTGGCCTGCAGCTGATCGAGGGCGCCGGCCACTGGGTGCAGTTCGAGGCGCCCGCCGCCTTCGACGCGGCGCTGCGGCGCGCGCTGGGGGATTGATGGCCTGCCGGCACGCTCCGGCAGCCGGACGTGAAGGACGTCGCGGACGCGAAGCCGGCACCACCGACGCGCCACAGGCGCAGCGCTGGCGCACGAATGGGCCAGCGGTCGGATTTAAGCGATTCATGGCCCTGACGCGCACCGGCAAAGCGCCGGCAGCTATTTAGTTAGTAGCACTTGGAGGGTTTGCATGGCCACACCGATCGACATCGACTTCGTCTCCGACATCGCCTGTCCCTGGTGCGCGGTCGGCCTGGCGTCGCTGCAGCAGGCGCTGGCGCGCTGCGCCGACGCGGTGCAGGTGAGGCTGCGTGTTCAGCCTTTCGAGCTCAACCCCGCCATGCCGCCCGAGGGTGAGGACCTCGGCGAGCACCTGACTCGCAAGTACGGCTCCACGCCGGCGCAGCAGGCGCAGATGCGCGCCGTCATCGCCGAGCGCGGCGCGGCGCTGGGCTTTGCCTTCCACCCCGAAGGGCGCGGGCGCGTCGTCAACACCTTCGATGGGCACCGCCTGCTGCACTGGGCCGGTCGGCAGGGGGCGGACGCCCAGCTGGCGCTCAAGCGCGCGCTGCTGCAGGCCTACCATGGACGCGCCGAGCGGGTCGACCAGGCCCCGGTCCTGCTGGCCGCCGTGCGCCAGGCGGGGCTGGACGAGGCGCGGGCGGCGCAGATTCTGGCGGGCGACGAGTTTGCCGCCGAGGTGCGCCAGGCCGAGCGCCAGTGGCAGGACGCCGGCATCCATGCGGTGCCGGCGGTGATCCTCAACCAGCGCCACCTGATCAGCGGCGGCCAGCCGCCCGAGGTGTTCGAGCAGGCGCTGCGTCAGCTTGCGGCGGCGGACGGATCGGGGTCTGCGCGTCGTGACGCATGACGCATGACCTCGCTGCGGGTCGATGACGGAATCTGGCAAGAATTCGTCGATGGCGCAGACGGAGATTGCGCCAGCAGCTATGCTATCGATAGCATTCAGGGGCCGGGTCGCTGCCCTGCGGGCCACAAAAAAGCCGCGCCCGGGGGCGCGGCTGCGCATGGCGCGGGGGCCGGCTTATTTTTTCTCGCCGCCCGGCACCTTGCCTTCCACGCCCTTGACGTAGAAGTTGATGCCGGTGAGGAACTTGTCGTCCGCCACCTGGTCGGCGGCCAGCACTTCCTTGCCGGTGTTGTCGCTGATCGGGCCCTTCCAGATCGGGAAGGTGCCGGCCTTCAGGCCCGCCTTGACTTCTTCCAGCTT
>Ga0209604_1000396_pt1 | contig 40979 bp, 28 predicted proteins | sample AD_UKC097_MetaG_FD_184405 | JGI IMG/M metagenome (GOLD analysis project Ga0209604, IMG submission 184405) | Active sludge microbial communities of municipal wastewater-treating anaerobic digesters from USA - AD_UKC097_MetaG (SPAdes) (version 2) | ecosystem: Engineered > Bioreactor > Anaerobic >... | reverse complement strand
GTGCTGTTATCAATACTTCAAAGATAAGAATTAGAGAGCAAATCACAACTATAACGGCCCCCCACATCGTAAGGCAGAGCTGTTATCAATACTTCAAAGATAAGAATTAGAGAGCAAATCACAACACTTTTTGGCTGGCTCTGTCAGCCTTAAAAGCTGTTATCAATACTTCAAAGATAAGAATTAGAGAGCAAATCACAACATATAAGTCGATCCCCGTGTTGCTGTCGCGGCTGTTATCAATACTTCAAAGATAAGAATTAGAGAGCAAATCACAACTCAAGCAAGATTATTAGTTCAGTCTGATAAGCTGTTATCAATACTTCAAAGATAAGAATTAGAGAGCAAATCACAACACAGAGATGTGAATTTTGACAATGACCTTTGCTGTTATCAATACTTCAAAGATAAGAATTAGAGAGCAAATCACAACCTCCAAAATTGGCTCGTTAAACACCCATCCGCTGTTATCAATACTTCAAAGATAAGAATTAGAGAGCAAATCACAACTTGACAAGCCCGATGCCCCCGAAATATGTGGCTGTTATCAATACTTCAAAGATAAGAATTAGAGAGCAAATCACAACTCATTCTGCCGCTCCTTTCCCCGAACGGAGCTGTTATCAATACTTCAAAGATAAGAATTAGAGAGCAAATCACAACTGCCTGATATCGCAGAGGTAAACACTTCCGCTGTTATCAATACTTCAAAGATAAGAATTAGAGAGCAAATCACAACTACAGAACGTGATTTAAGATTTCACCGCTGGCTGTTATCAATACTTCAAAGATAAGAATTAGAGAGCAAATCACAACTGTTAACATGAACGTGTTTTCCTGAACTAAGCTGTTATCAATACTTCAAAGATAAGAATTAGAGAGCAAATCACAACTCATCACCATAGTATGATGTGCTTTCTGAGCTGTTATCAATACTTCAAAGATAAGAATTAGAGAGCAAATCACAACAGACGGAGATTATAAAATTTATTACCGTGGGCTGTTATCAATACTTCAAAGATAAGAATTAGAGAGCAAATCACAACTTGCCATGGCTTATCTGCTAATTCTGTTAAGCTGTTATCAATACTTCAAAGATAAGAATTAGAGAGCAAATCACAACCCAATATTATGCTCCACCTCCAATGTCATCGCTGTTATCAATACTTCAAAGATAAGAATTAGAGAGCAAATCACAACAGAGCGAAAAAGATGCCGCAGATTCTATAAGCTGTTATCAATACTTCAAAGATAAGAATTAGAGAGCAAATCACAACACACCCTTGAGCGTATCAATTCATCATTGAGCTGTTATCAATACTTCAAAGATAAGAATTAGAGAGCAAATCACAACCACCGAGTGCAATTACCCAATATTTTCCGGGCTGTTATCAATACTTCAAAGATAAGAATTAGAGAGCAAATCACAACCTGGAACTGTCAAGGATATGACCGATACTTGCTGTTATCAATACTTCAAAGATAAGAATTAGAGAGCAAATCACAACAGCACCGACAAGCCCCTGAACGGCTTGAACGCTGTTATCAATACTTCAAAGATAAGAATTAGAGAGCAAATCACAACGGGCCGTCGTAATTGCTCCTAATGTGCATAGCTGTTATCAATACTTCAAAGATAAGAATTAGAGAGCAAATCACAACAGATGACTATGATTTTATAGCTGTTGCCAGGCTGTTATCAATACTTCAAAGATAAGAATTAGAGAGCAAATCACAACTGGTAATTACTGCACCCCTGCCGGAAGAAAGCTGTTATCAATACTTCAAAGATAAGAATTAGAGAGCAAATCACAACAGAAAGTAAGCGACTGTGGGCTGGCATTGCGCTGTTATCAATACTTCAAAGATAAGAATTAGAGAGCAAATCACAACACGGTTGGCGTATTCCACCATATACAGCCAGCTGTTATCAATACTTCAAAGATAAGAATTAGAGAGCAAATCACAACTACCGAGCGAGATATCCAATTTCACAAATGGCTGTTATCAATACTTCAAAGATAAGAATTAGAGAGCAAATCACAACGCTTCTGGGTAGCTCATGTTTTTCAGTTCGCTGTTATCAATACTTCAAAGATAAGAATTAGAGAGCAAATCACAACGAGCATCCAGTAGACCTAAAATAATGTAAGCTGTTATCAATACTTCAAAGATAAGAATTAGAGAGCAAATCACAACTCTGAAAATGTGTTTATTTGCCTTGCGTTTGCTGTTATCAATACTTCAAAGATAAGAATTAGAGAGCAAATCACAACCAGCACTGTCGGATTGGGAGCAAACGAAAAGCTGTTATCAATACTTCAAAGATAAGAATTAGAGAGCAAATCACAACTCTTGCGGAGTTACATTTTATGCAAAAAGAGCTGTTATCAATACTTCAAAGATAAGAATTAGAGAGCAAATCACAACCACAAACCGAATTGATGTTATTTCAGGAGGGCTGTTATCAATACTTCAAAGATAAGAATTAGAGAGCAAATCACAACTGAACTTGAGGCCAGGTTAAGAAAATGCAAGCTGTTATCAATACTTCAAAGATAAGAATTAGAGAGCAAATCACAACCGTTAAAGCAGTTTGCCTTGGCTACAATAGCTGTTATCAATACTTCAAAGATAAGAATTAGAGAGCAAATCACAACAATGGAGGGATTTGAACCGTCGGGCAGGCGCTGTTATCAATACTTCAAAGATAAGAATTATACCGATACGGTATCTGTATTCGTTCATTAGCGCATTCGCGCTATAAACGATAACAGCTACTCTACCGGCATTACCATTACTAAATCCAAATTTCGCATTTGGGCTCATTTTGATTAAGTAATGGTAGTAGAGAGCAAATCATCCGCCGGTTGGCGGATTATCAATACTTCAAACATGGCTGGCTCAACAGGTAGGCAGGGATAAGAATTATACCGATACGGTATCTGTATTCGTTCATTAGCGCATTCGCGCTATAAACGATAACAGCTACTCTACCGGCATTACCATTACTAAATCCAAATTTCGCATTAGGGCTCATTTTGATTAAGTAATGGTAGTAGAGAGCAAATCATCCCCTGGGACTTTGAAAGCCTCAGCCCCCGACTATAACCAACTTTTATAATTTATTGATCTTTCTCCACATCAGAAAATTCATGTACCGCCAAACAAAATCCATCATTTTGCTGTTTTCGGGTTTCATGAAAATTGCATCCCAATTTTTTAACAGCGCAGCAGCATCGCCAAACTTTTCGCTGTCTAAGCCCGACAGATCGCTGATGATTTGTTTCATCCGCTGTTGCGACTGTTTGAGCCATAAGGACTGGGGAGTGGCAAAACCCAATTTGTCGGTACGACTGTAAATGTCTTCGGGAAGCAGGCTGCCCATGGCTTCGCGCAACAAATATTTGCTGCGCCCCTGATGAATCTTATACACAGAAGCAAGCGAAAAAACATATTCTATCAGCTCTACATCATCGGCAAAAGGAGTGCGTGATTCCACCGAATACTGCATGGAACAACGGTCTTCCCATCGCAAAAGATTCCGCAGGTATCCCCCTGTAAAAAAACCAAACAGTGCCGTGTTAAGGTCTTTGCTGCTGTATCCGTTATTAGTCCTGACAAATTTGCTATCCCCGCCGAAAAACTCCCGGCTGATAAAAGAAATTTCTTTATGGTTTCTCTTAAAAATACAGTCTTGCACTGATGATGGAAATACTTCGCTGATAAATATTTTTGCCATGGAACGGACAATAATATTATGGTTAAGCGGGGCGTGACTAAGGCTGGACATTTCGGCAGCAAAGGCTTTCAGCCTGAAGCGGCGCAGCAGTTCGAGATAATACGAAATATAAAAGGGCACGTACCCGGCAAACAGCTCATCGCCGCCCTGCCCGTCGAGCAAAATGGTTATGCCTTTTTCGCGGGCCAGTTTCATCACGGCGCTCTGGGCATAAGTGCTGGCCGAAAACAAAGGAGAATCCTGATAATAAATGATGTCTTCCAATTGTTCGAACAGTAAGTCGGCAGTGCAGTCCTGTTTATGCCAGGAGAGGCCGTATTTATTGGCTACTAAAGCCGCCCACGGGCTTTCGTCCACCGATGGATCGTCGGACACGGCCGTGAACGCATGCAGCTGGCTGCCTAACTGCCGTAACGTATGCCTGGCATTGACCTGGTGCGACAAGCCGATAATGCTGCTGCTGTCGATGCCTCCGCTCAGGCAAAAGCCCACATTGACGTCAGAACGCAGGCGAAGCGTGATAGCCTTATTGAGCTTTTCGTTTACCTGATGTACCGCCTTTTTAAACTCTTCGGGAGCAAATTTCTCCTTGTTTTTGTTATATGGGAGGGTGTAATATCTTTTTATCTCCAGGGTGTTATCGTCCAGATGACACACCAGGTAATGGGAAGGCATCAACTCCTTAATATTACGGTAAAGGCCTTGTTCTCCGGCTTCAATCCGGCTGTTGACCAGGTAATCGCCCACGGCTTCAGGGTTGATGCCTGTATCGACCGGTAGTTGCATAAGGGCTTTTTGTTCGGATGCAAAGGCAAAAAACTGCGGAGAGTTATAGTAGTAAAATGGTTTCACCCCAAAACGGTCGCGGCAACCAATCAAACAATTGCTGCGGCGGTCGTAGAGCACAAAAGACCACATGCCGTTAAGTCTGGCCGTAAAGTCCATCCCCCAGTATTCGTATGCTTTTAGCATCACCTCCACATCGGTATTGGAGACAAAGGTCACGGATTTTGTTTCCAGCTCTTCACGAATCTCCCAATAATTGTATATTTCGCCATTAAACACCACCCATATCGACTGATCGGCGTTGCACATCGGCTGATGTCCTGCCGGAGACAGGTCGATGACTGCAAGGCGGCGGTGTGCCAGGCCAAGGAATATTTCGCCGGGCATAGCGGAGATATGGTGTTGCGCGGCATAAGGCAGGTTGATTTCGCGCGAGCCAGCAGGGGTGTCGTTGCCACCGCAGGCATACACTTCCTCGCGTGCAAAACACACATACCCTTCATCATCGGGGCCGCGGTGCCGAAGCGATTGACACATCCTGTGCAGCATGTTGGCGACATCAGTTACCGAAGGGTCTTTTTTCAGTATGCCAGCAATACCGCACATAAAAACAACTATTTATCATTAGCTTTGTCGCCAAGCAGGGGTACAAAACGAAAAGCGCCGTGCTCATGTATGGTTACCTCACCTGTAGCGCTTTTTTCGACAGTAATCATTTTTTGCACATCGCCCTCGCCCACCGGAATCACCATGATACCGCCATTTTTCAGTTGGTCGAGCAGCATTTCGGGAATATAAGGCGCACCGGCAGTAACAATGATTTTGTCGAATGGAGCAAAAGCGGGCAAGCCCTTGTAACCATCGCCATAAAAGAATTTCGGGTTGTATCCTATGGAAGGTAAAAATAATTTGGTTTTCTGATAGAGGCTTTTCTGCCGTTCGATGGTAAAGACCGTGGCCCCCAGTTCGAGCAGCACGCAGGCCTGGTATCCCGATCCGGTACCTATTTCAAGTACCTTATCGCGTTTTTTTACCTGCAACAACTGTGTTTGAAAAGCAACTGTATAGGGTTGCGAAATGGTTTGCCCCGCACCAATGGGAAAAGGTTTGTCTTCGTAGGCAAAGTTTTGAAATGTGGAATCAAGAAAAAAATGTCGGGGAATTTTTTCGATAGCATCCAGAATACGTTCATCCGTAATACCCTTTGCCCTGACGGTTTCTACCAGCTGTTTTCGCAGTCCTTTATGTTTATAAGAGTCTATCATCGATATCCATATTAATGTTATTCAGATAGTTACCACACACACCACCAATCTTTCTACCTGTTAATTTCTCTTGCGAAAATAATCAAATACCACTTATAAAAAATTTAATTTTGCTAAAAAATACCAACTCACATGTTAACAGTAGGCGTATTAGGAGCCGGGCACCTTGGAAAGATTCATATCAAATGCCTGAAGCAGATCGAACAGATTAATATTCTTGGATTTTACGACCAGGACCCAGGTGTTTCCAGGCAGGTGGAAGCCGAATACGGCATCAAGGCCTTTGCTTCGGTGGAAGAGCTTATTGACCGGGTTGATGTTGTAGATATTGTTACACCCACGCTGTCGCATTTTGATTGCGCTTCGCGGGCCATGAAGTCGGCCAAACATGTGTTTATCGAGAAGCCTCTGGTTACCACGCTGGAGGAAGCCAAAGTGCTTATCTCCATAGCCGGCGAGGCCAGGGTAAAGGTGCAGGTTGGCCACGTGGAACGGTTCAATCCAGCCTTTATTGCGGCATTTCCTTTTATCCAGCAGCCCATGTTTATTGAAACCCACCGCCTGGCACAATTTAACCCGCGCGGAACCGATGTGCCCGTGATACTCGACCTGATGATACACGACATAGACATCGTTATGAGCCTGGTAAAATCAAACATCAAAAAAATCAACGCCAGCGGGGTGTCAATAGTTAGTGAAACTCCCGATATTGCCAATGCACGTCTGGAATTCGACAATGGTTGTGTGGCCAACCTGACAGCAAGCCGTATCTCGATGAAAAACATGCGTAAAACGCGCATATTTCAGGCGGATGCCTATATATCCGTTGATTTCCTGAAACAATATTCCGAAATAATCCGGCTCAAAAATATAGAGGACGAGAACAGCATAGGTCCTTTAGACATGATCATCGATCTCGGCGAAGGCAAAAGCAAAAAACAAATATTGTTTGAAAAGCCCGAAATTGTACCCATCAACGCCATCAAAACCGAACTGGAAACATTTTTCCACTCGATTGAAAACAATACGGAAACCCCCGTCAGTATCATTGACGGGTACAAGGCGCTGGACATTGCATACAAAGTCATCGAAAAAATCAATATTCCGGATTAAATTTTCCTGAGATACAATAATTTTATTTTACTACCGTTAACCCAATAAATTTCATTACCGATAATGGGGAAAAAATACGCTGCCGGATTTCGCATAATTTTTATGGTTGTTGCCGGGTATGCCATGCTCCTCTCCTTCCCCTCGTGTAAAAAAACAGACCTGGTCCCTTCGTATATCCACATTGATAAAATAGATCTCAACACCACTTACGAATTTGACGGCACAAACTCCAGCAAAATAACCGATGCCTGGGTATATATTGACGGTGATCTGCAAGGTATTTATGAACTGCCGGCCACTTTTCCGGTGCTGGCCAAAGGACAACACACCGTTATGGTCAGGGCGGGAATAAAACTTAACGGCATAGCCATGTCGAGGGCATACTATTCCTTTTATCAGCCCTGGGAAACCGCTGTGGAACTGACTGCCGAACAGACCGACACCCTGCATCCCGTGGTTACCTATTATGAGAACAAAATACGATGGAAAGAAGATTTTGAAACGGCCGGTATGACACTGCTGAAATTTACCAACAGCGATACTAATTTTATACAAACACAGGACAGCGCCCTGGTATTTGAAGGCGCCAGTTCGGGGGTCGCATATATGGACGCCTCCGCCCCTTATCTGTTAAGTGTTTCGGATCAGATATATGAAATTCCGCAAAACCAGTCGCCGGTGTTTCTTGAACTCAATTACAAAACCAGCGCCCCCCTGGCCATAGGCCTTTTTGCCGTTTTAAACACCGGCTTGAACAACCGTATAGATGTGATGGTAATTAACCCTAATACTACCTGGAATAAAATTTTTATAAATCTCACGCCTGCTGCCAATGTATCATCGAATGTGACAGGGTATAAAGTGTTTTTCGAAAGTTACAAACCCGAAAATCAGGCATCGGCTGAGGTTTTGCTGGATAACATAAAATTGCTTTACACCGAATGAACGTAATGAATAAAAAACTACAGGTAATTAAATATGTCGTTTCAGATGTCCTATCGGCTGCCTCAGCCTGGGTATTGTTTTTTATTTTTCGGAAATACCATATTAATCACGATGTTTTCAACCAGCCCGAAATGATTTTCGGGGATAAGAACCTTTACATCGGACTGCTTTTTATTATCTTTTTCTGGATAATGTTATATACTATCATTGGCACTTATCACAAGATTTTCAGAAAATCACGTTTAAAAGAACTCGGGCAAACTTTCACCATCTCTATCATTGGCATGGTGGTGATTTTTTTCCTTTTCATACTCGACGACCAGGTGGTTTCCTACAAAAACTATTACCTGTATTTCGGCATTATTTTTGGCCTGCATTTTACTTTTACCTACATCGGGCGCCTGATATTATCGTCGCAGACCGCCTACAAGGTGCACCATAAGATCATCGGGTTTAACACGCTGCTGATAGGCAGCAACGGCAATGCCACCGCGATATATAATGAAATAGAGAATCAATGGAAGTCATCGGGCAACAAATTTGTTGGTTTTGTGGATGTGCACAATGGCGACCACCATCCCATGGAGGCATTTTTACCCCACCTGGGCAGCTATAAAAACCTGAAAAACATCATCCTTGAATATGGTATAGAAGAGGTTATCATCGCCATAGATAAAACTGAACGTTCGTTTGTAGAACAAATTATTTCGCTGCTGGAAGACACCCATGTGGTAATAAAAATCATTCCCGACCTGAAAGACTTTTTGCTGGGCAGCGTAAAAATGACCTCTATCTTTCATGCTCCGCTGATACAGATTTCCCCCGAACTAATGCCCGCCTGGCAGTGTTACCTCAAACGATTTATCGATGTGGCGGGTTCGCTGTTTGCAATGACATTGCTGATGCCGGTGTATCTGCTGGTAGCCCTGGGCGTTAAACTGTCCTCCAGGGGACCGGTGTTTTATTCGCATGAACGCATAGGCCTCCACGGCAAACCGTTCACCATGTTTAAGTTCAGGTCGATGTATGTTGATGCCGAAAAAAACGGCCCGCAGCTATCAAGCAAAAACGACCAAAGAATCACTCCTTTTGGCCGCTTTATGAGAAAAGTGCGTCTGGATGAAATCCCCCAGTTTTATAATGTGCTGAAAGGCGATATGTCGATAGTAGGCCCGCGCCCTGAACGGCTTTACTACATCAATCAGATTGTTCAAAAAGCCCCGCATTACAAGCTGTTGCACAAGGTAAAGCCCGGTATCACTTCGTGGGGGCAGGTAAAATACGGTTACGCAGAAACGGTTGACCAGATGATAGACCGTTTAAAATTTGACGTGTTGTATATAGAAAACATGTCGCTGGCTGTAGATTTTAAGATACTGATTTATACAGCTCTCATCATTCTGCAGGGACGGGGAAAATAATTACAACTCCCCGTTTTCGATCATTACCATAATTTGCTCAATATCTTTATCAGCACCGAAAGGATCGTAGGTGGATTTGAGGTTGTAGCCAAAAAAACGTCCAAAGGTCTGATAAAAGGTAGCCACGATACCACCCCGGAATTCCTTAATGATATCAAACGAAGAAGAGCCTGTTTCACGGTCGATAAGTTTGATGAGTATCTCGCCCTGTGTGGACGTCATATTTTTTACATCATCTTCAAACTGGGCCTTCAGCTCATCCTCGGCCTGCTTCATCAGGCGTTTTTTCTCTCTTTTGCTGTCTGCTTTGCTGATAAGGTAATTGAACTCCTGCACCTTGACCGTAACAATTTTAGCATAAGGATAAACCTTCTTGACGTGGTACACCAATTTGGAAAAACGCAGGGCTTCGTATTTGCTGGCAAAGACTACCGGGCCAAAGATTTTCACTTCTTCGAGGGCGAGCACCGGCAGCGTATCGCCGTTGATGACTATGGCACGGGTTACCACACTGTTGGTGTCCTGCGAATAAATGTCCTGAGCAGTAAAAGCAAGAACAAACAATATCAGAATTACTAGTTTTTTCATGGCTGCAATATACAGTATTTACTGACAATTTTTATGCCAGTCATACGGAATTAAAAAACACGCCTTATACATCGTAGTTTATGGGAATAGGCCCCAAGGTCCCTGTTAAAGATTCCCTCATGGTCGATATCATCAAGGCGCACCTTGCCCGAAGCATGAATAATTCTCTGGCCTGAAAGTATAATTCCTGTGTGAATAATCCTGTTTTCGGCGTTTTCAAAGAAAGCGAGGTCGCCGGGCAGCGCCTGTTCAACAAAATCCACAGGAACTCCTTCCATGGCCTGTTGCGCAGCATCGCGAGGCAATGCAATCCCGCACATTTTCATCACTACCTGTGTAAAGCCCGAACAGTCGATGCCCAGAGGAGATCTGCCACCCCATAGATAAGGAGCATTAAGATAGGTGAAAGCAAGATCACTGGCAAATCCCCTATCCGCCTTTACCGAAACATCCCTATACACGGCATCAAAAAAATATTCATGTCCAGCGATATAAAGCTTTTTTTCATCTAAGCCGGGCAAACTGCTACCTGACACTATGGGATAATCCAATCCAAGAGTCACATCACGAATAATGGAAATAGTATCAGTAGCCACCGCTTTGACATCGTTATGGAGTCTTTGAAACTCTTCATCCGTAAGCAGGCAGCATTGTTTTTTGTCAATCCAGCCTTCATAATTATCATAAGTCATGCAGATTTTAACCCACGAACGGCGGGTTTCGGTGAGCCGGAATAATTCTCCAAACAATAGCTGCGAAACTATTTCGGAAGTATCGGAAGGTTCGGCTCGCACTGGCACTACACTTAACACACATATTCCCTGGTGCATAATTAATTATTTTAATATTTTCCCGCTAATAATTTTTCAATTTTCCAATGCCTTGTTCAGAAAATCGTTCAAAGGTTTCATAGCCTTAAAAACGTTGATAACATAAGGCACCAGTTCCTTTTCGCCAAGTTGCAGCGGGTTGTATTGGTGCAGGGCTAAAAAATCTTTCAACAGGAGATAATTGGCTCCCGCAAAGTCGCGTGGATAACCCGCCGGTATCTTTTGCAACCTATCGCCTGATACATCACCAAAGAACTCCCTGAATTTCTTTTCAGAGATGATTTTTTTGAATTCGTCGAAATTATAGTAAATTTCGCTGCGCACCAATTTCAGAACGGGTGCCTGCGGCATGTAAATGCCTCCGCAAAGGAAACAATTGCCAGGCTCCAGATGAAAATAATATCCGGCATTATTGACCTTTTTTCCAAACAGATTCATGTAAGCGCCAAAATTGGTCTTATAAGGAGTTTTGTCCTTTGAAAACCTCATATCGCGGTATATTCTGAAGATACAGTCTTTGGGGTTCAGCATCCTCACACCTTCATCAAACACTGAGATTTCCTTGTGCAAGGCAGTTATTATAGAATAAAAATTGTTACGGGCAATTTCATAAGATGATTTATGTTTTTCAAACCACTCACGATTATTATTTGCCGACAAATTTTCTAAAAAAGTAATAATTGTGTTAATCATTTTTATGAAAAGATAAAAAACGAACAAATTTATTTATTATTTTTACAAATTACTTCTATAAAAAAAACATTCGAATAAAAATATGTGCTACTAACAAGTATAAATATTTTTTTGCCGTTATATAATATGGTATGATAAAATCATAAGAAATTATGTTACATTATAAAAAATTACTCCTGCTCTCGCTATTACTCCTGCTTATTGTTTTCACCTGCCCCGGCCAACACATTGCTGCGGTGCAGGAGCCTGAAACGTTTTCGGGAGGGTCATCCGTACAGGTAAATGTTTTTTTCAACTGCGGCATCTGGCGTGACAGCATCGTGCACATGGTTTGGGAAAACCATGATGCAAACAACATCGCCCAGGTGTTTGTAGAATCGAGCTATGATGGCAATAATTTTTCTGTGATTTCTGGCGCTACCATTACCAATCTGATAGATATTCATTTATACAATTATCCAAAGGAAATAGACTATAACAAACAGGTTTTAATGTCATCGGAGCACGGCAACATCAGATTTATTTACAATGATGTGATAATGGATCCGGTGGCCATTCATTCCAGATGGTACCGGATCAGGATGGTTACGTTTACGGGAGCCACGTACATTTCTCAAGTAATACATTCTGACGACGATGGACAAAAAGTTATTACAACCAACAGCAACCCCATAATTATCGACAATACCCCTGAAGATATTAAAGCCTTGCATAAGGGCGTAAAAGTGGCCTGTCCTTCCATAGGCACACCGCCTTCTGGCTATATAGCCACTGCTCAGACACAAAGTTTCTTCGGGGATTGCTGTCAATGGGAAGAGAGACTATATCAGGGCACAGGTCCTATCTATACTACCTGTTCGGGCAGCAGCTATGCCTGGTGTTGCAATAATGTTCCCGGTGCTTCGTCATGCCCCACAAGTTATATTTCCGACCCCTGTTGTGTACACTATTGCGACGAATACGGCTCGTGTTCCTGCACTCCCTGGGAATGTTGCACATCGTCAACAGTAACTGAATGGGTAGTTATTTCGTCCACCTCCTATAATGCCATTTCCCTTACTTCTAATGTGCAAAACGAGACCTGCGCCGGCCAGAACGATGGATCCATCACTTTAACAGTAAGTAACGCCTCTAACCCGGTAACTTTTAACTGGAGCAGCGGACAAACCACCCAAAACCTGACAGGCCTGGCATCAGGCAGCTACAGCGTAACGGTTACCGATGCCAATAACTGCCAGGCTACCGGATCATACACTGTTACCACCAGCCCTGTTCCAACAGTGACTGTACCTGCCAATATAGTGGTTTGCAACGGCGCCATCATCCCTGCCACCAACTTTGTGAGCACCCCTGCAGGAGGCACTTTTTCGTGGACGAACTCCAATACATCTATAGGCCTGACAGGCAGCGGAACAGGCGATGTCCCTTCGTTTACTGCCATAAATAACGGGGTTTTCACAACGTATTCAACGATCACTGTTACCGCCACCGTTGCCAACTGTGTCAGCGCTCCTACACCTTACACCATCGCAATCAATCCGATACCTACAGTAAATGTTCCTTCCAATATTACCTTATGCAACAACGCCGCTGTCCCTGCTATCACATTCACCAGCCCGACACCCGGCGCTACCTATGCCTGGACCAATTCAAACCCTGCTATTGGCCTGGCCGTCTCCGGTGCGGGTGATATTGCTTCTTTCACGGCCACGAATACCGGTACCAGTCCCATTACGGCAACCATAACCGTTACACCAACTGCCAACAACTGCCCAGGCACTGCATCGTCGTTTACCATCACCGTGAATCCGACACCTACGGTTGTTGTACCCGCTGATGTGGTGATATGCAACGGGTTTGTGGTTCCGGCCACTTCATTCACCAGTCCAACGGCAGGCGCTACATATGCCTGGACTAATTCCAACCCTGCTATTGGCCTGGCTGCCAGTGGTGTTGGCGACATAGCTGCCTTTACCGCCACGGACACCGGAAGCGGCCCGATAACAGCTACCATCACCGTAACACCTACCGCCAACACCTGCACGGGCACTGCTTCTACCTATATCATAACGGTAAACCCTTCACCTATTGTTGTTGTTCCTGCCGATATCACGGTATGTCCTATGAATACGATTCCTGCCACAGCTTTTACCAGTACCACTGCCGGAGCAACTTATTCGTGGACCAATTCCAATACTGCCATAGGACTGGCCGGTAGCGGCATGGGCGATATTCCTGCCTTCACTTCCACCAATACAGGCACCACACCACTGACATCCACTATCACGGTTACGCCGTCGGCCAACAACTGCACTGGGATTCCATCAACCTACCAGATCACGGTGAATGCCTTGCCGGTACTACAATTTGACCCCTTGCCCCTGATTTGTCCCAGTTCGCCAATCCTGCCATTAACCCAGGCAACACCAGCCGGGGGAACCTATTATGGGCCGGGAGTTACCAACGACAGCCTGGATCCCGCTATTGCAGGCGTCGGCACGCATGTCATAAAATATATTTATACTGATCCCGGCACTACCTGCACCGACTCTATCACCCAGACTATCACTATCGACCCGGGTATATTCATCAGTGTGGATCCTTCATTCATGACCATTTGTCCTGAAGATAACATCACCATCACAGCCAGCGGTGCAAATTATTTTTATTCCTGGGCACCGCCGCTCGGCATCAATGTAACTTCAGGGCCTGTGGTGGTTGCCGACCCGCCGACAAGCATCATTTATACGGTAACAGGCACCAACGACAACGGCTGCAGCGGCTCCACCACCTCTACGATAAATCTTTACAACACCTCGCTTGTGGATATAGTGGCTGTGCCGCCATGGGGATGCAACCCTGTGAACGTCGCCTTGAGTTATTCTCCTGAGAACATCATAAACGATTCGACCTGCCACTGGGATTTCGGTGATTTTTACAGTAACGACAATACTTCATCAGAAAAGTTTCCAAGCCATTTTTATCAGCATGAAGGAAACTATGTGGTACTTTTCACAGCAGAAGACATCAACGGCTGTCATGTTGAAGATTATATCCCGGTGGATGTATACATTTCGCCGCATGCTGATTTTTATTACACACCGCTTACTGCCTGGACCGATGATCCTTTGGTAAATTTTGTTGACCTGTCGATGGGTGCCAATTTCTGGTCATGGAATTTTGGCGATCCTGCTTCGTATAGCGAAAACACCTCAGATCTGCAAAACCCTTATCACATCTTCAGCGATTCAGGAGATTACATGGTGCAACTTATTGTAACCAGCAGCCATAACTGTTCGGATACCACGGAAAAACCGCTGACGATAAAGCCTCAGGTTGTCATATATGTCCCTAATGCTTTTACCCCTGACAATGACATCTGGAATGATATCTGGAAGCCTGTAATTACGGGCATAGATAAAGATAATTACAGTTTGTATATCTTTGACCGCTGGGGTAGGGAACAGTTTTATACCACAGATTACGAGCAAGGCTGGGATGGCAAAAACAAAGGAAAAAACTGCGAACTCGGAGTATATTTGTACCTGATCAATTATCAAAATCTGGCAGGTAAGGAATTTAAACTTAAAGGCATAGTAACCCTGGTCAGGTAGTTACGCCAACGATTCTGTCAACTCAATTTTTAATATTTTTTTAACAAAAGCTTTGGGATTTTGTGCCCTGTATAACAGGAAAAATTGGTACTTTTGTACAAAAATAATATACAATTATTTTTGCCTAAAGCAACTTCCTCAATGGTTTTATTGTCTAAACTATATAACTTTTAAGAACCAAGCAGTTTTATTATGAAACATTTATTTTCAGGAATACTTATTATTTTCCTCTCATTATTTGTCAGCCCTGGTTTCGCTAAGGCCGGGAATACTTTTTATGAAGATCAGCTTTTTGCATCCAACCTACAAGAACCCGTTACGGTGTATTATAAAATCACCGGTCTTAGCACTCAGGAAGATGCCTTGCTGATTGATGGAATATTGATGAAAACAGGTTTGGTTATATCGTCACAGACCAACATTGCCACCGGAATCTGCAAGGTGGAACTAAAGGACATCAAAGATATTGACAAAATTAATGAACATATCCGAACGGCCTGGACACAACTTGGACACGAGTTATTTGTGGAAACCTTAGACCCCGCGGAAGATAAATAATACAATAAAAGTTTAATACTAAAAGTAAAAACCACATGAACAAGGCTGCCAAAAAGTTTCGGATAATTTTTCTGTTTGTCTCTTTGATTTTCTTTACCGGCATGGCTATTGCACAGCCTGCCAATGACGAATGCAGCGGTGCTATAGGCATTACGGCCGGGACCTCGTGTTCTTACACCACTTACACCAATACCGGAGCCACCTATTCGTCCACCACTCCCTTGCCGGGCTGTGCCAGTTACACCACAGCGGCCGCCGATGTCTGGTTCAAGGTGATAGTTCCTTCTACGGGAGCCCTGTGTTTCGATACACAAACAGGCAATATCACCAATGGCGGGATGGCTATATACAATGGCTCCTGCGGGGCATTAAACCTGATCGAATGTGATGACAATGACAGTCCGAATGGCTCTATGCCTATGATTTACAAATGGGGACTCACGCCGGGTGAAACGATCTTTATCAGGTTCTGGGAATATGGCGGGGGCACCTATGGCACTTTCGGACTATGTGTGTACACTGTAACCGGACCGCCGGCCTGCGCCGCCAACCCCATTGCCGGGGACTATTGTTCTACGGCTACGCCTATCTGCAACCTCAACGGCTATTGCGGCAACACCAGCGCCTCATACACTCCGGTAGTCAGCCCAACCAACCCCACTGATGAAGACAATACACCTCTTGGCAATGTTTTCTGCGGATCTATCGAAAACAATTCCTGGCTGTCTTTTGTGGCTGATTCCACCACTTCGGTATTAAATGTCTTTGTGTCGAATTGCTCCACTACTGCCGGAATACAAATGCAGGTATATACTACGACTGACTGCTACAATTTTACGGCTGTTTCCAATTGCTGGAATCCGGCTTCCGTGGTCAGCGGCACGGTTACTTCCACAGGCCTTGTCGTTGGCCAGACCTACTACCTTATGATCGACGGCAATGCCGGCTGCGTGTGCGATTATATTATTTCTGCAGGTGCCGGTGTTTCTTCAGCCATCAATGCCGGGCCGGATACCTCCATTTGCATCGGACAAAGCATCACCCTGCAGGGAACCGGAGGCGCAACCTATGCCTGGACACCTTCCACCGGACTCAGCGACACCACCATCGCCAACCCTGTTGCTACACCAACAGTTACCACCACCTATACGGTAAACGGCACCAGTACCAACAACAACTGCCCTACCTCCGATGAAGTAACCATCACTGTAAACCCTTACCCGACGTCAGACTTTACTGTTTCATCGCCAAACTGCAACGACAATACCGCTACGGTTACCTATACAGGCACAGCCTCACCCAATGCAAACTATGCCTGGAATTTTTCCAGCGGTAACGCCACACCGGGCGCAGGACAAGGCCCACATCAAGTAAGTTGGTCTTCGCCAGGAAATTATAATATCACCCTTACCGTTACCGAAAACAACTGTGCGTCAACGCTTACGCTAAACAATGCCATGGTCAGCGACATTGGCACTGATCCTCCTGAATACAGCGATGTGATATGTTACGGCGAGGCCAATGGCACCGCAACGGTCAATCCTGTTGACGGGTCGGCACCCTACTCCTATTTATGGAGCAGCATCCCTCCACAGAACACACAAACAGCCAGCAACCTGTCTCCCGGGGCTTACTTTGTAACGGTGACCGATAATGTGGGCTGCATTACCTACGATACCATCATGATAAACGAACCCGACTCCCTGTCAGTGGTAGTAACTTTTGAAAATGAAAGCTGCCTTTACAATAACGACGGAACCATAAGCCTTGCCGTCAGCGGCGGCATCCCACCCTATCAGTATGTTTGGACCGGTTCATCGCAAACCACTGCGGACCTCACCAACCTTCCGGCCGGCAATTATTCCGTTACTGTAAGCGATTCGAACAACTGCACATGGACAGCCAACATTCCCATTATTACGGAATCGCCTATTCATGCAGCTTTTGAGGTTAGCCCGAACGATTCAATTTTAATTGACAACACCTTCAATTTTACTTTTACCGGGAACGGAGCTTTTGAATATTTATGGAATTTCGGCGACAACAGCACCTCCACTCTTGCCAACCCCACCCATCAATACACTGCGGAAGGAGAATATACGGTATGGCTTGTGGTAAGCACCGGCAACCCTGACGACTGCAAAGATTCTATGCAGATGACAGTATGGGTGTTTCTGCCTCCCGAAATAAAAATTCCCAACATTTTCACTCCCAACGGCGATGGAATTAATGAAACTTTTAAAGCCGACGTTAGGGCCGAAAGTCTGTTGAGTGAAGAAATGGTGATATATAACCGCTGGGGCAAAAAAATATTTTCATGGAATGAAATAGGCGGCGAATGGGACGGAACCAAAAATGCCGATGGCGTATATTTTTATATCTATACTGCTGTGGGAAAATTTGACGGCAAAGAAATAAGGTATAACGGCACGGTAACCTTGATGCGGTAAAGGAATACTACACGTGGCAAGATAAGATCCGCCACAGAAATATTAATTTGAATGATTTTTTATGCGAACAAAAGTTCTTTACGAAGACCTCGATAAGATAGAAAAAATTCTGGAAAAATGCGATGCCTGTTTTGTGGGGATGGCTGATGAAAACAATCAGCCTTATGTGGTGCCCTTTAATTTCGGCTATAAAGATAAGTGCATCTACCTGCATTCCGGCCAAAACGGAAAAAAAATGGACATCCTGCGAAAGAACAACAAGGTGTGTGTTTCGTTCAGCACCGACCACCAGTTAGGCTGGCAACATCCCGATGTGGCATGCAGCTATCTTTTACGCTATCGCAGTGTTCAGGCTTTCGGGCACGTAGAATTTATTGAAGACGCTGAAGAAAAGATGAAGGCTTTGAACATCATCATGCAAAAATATACCGGCAGGGATTTTAAATACGGCATGCCATCCATCAAAGAAGTAGCAGTGTATAAAGTGGTGGTTGATAAGATTTTTGGGAAAGAATACGGCTATTGATATCCGCCCTGATCGGCTTAAGCGCCGGTTTCTCTAATAAAGTTTTGTTTTGCACCAGCAAAAAGACGTTGGCATAATGCTTATCCTCCAATGAGGAAGAAGCGGTATTTGCTCAACAGTTTATTTGACAATAGCTTAAAAGCCCATCCGACAATCAATCCCAAGATTATACCCAGGATGGCACCGCAGCATATATCAGCAGGATAATGCACGCCAAGATAAATACGGCTATATGCAATAAGTGCGGCCCAAAACATTATTAAAGGAATAAAAAACCTAATCTTCCTGAAAAACAAAACGGATAAAAACGTAGCTATGCCAAAGTAATTGGCGGCATGGGAAGACACAAAACCATACTGGCCTCCGCAATAGCCGTTAAGCGTATCTACCTGTGCCTGTATCTCTGGATTATGACAAGGACGAAGCCTCATAAACATATCCTTAAAAAAATGAACCGAAATCTGGTCGGTAAGGCTTATCAGAATAATGGTAAAAATCACTACAAAAATTGATTGCCACCGGTATATCTTAATCACGAGATACAGCAATATGACATAAACCGGCACCCATGCCAAAGGAGCCGAGGCCCACCAAAAAACAAAATCAAAAAATGGATTGCGCTGGTCGTTTAAAAACAAAAACAAACTAACATCAAAACCGATTAGCTTTTCAATCATAATCTATAACAATCTATTCATTGAGTAATTCCCACAACTTATCTTTGAGTTGCGCAATACCATATAAACTTACCGATGAAATGAAAACAAATGGCACATCAGGGAGTTTTTTATGAAGTTTTTTTATTTGCTCTTCATCCACCATATCGCATTTGGTCACTGCCAGCAACCTTTTTTTATCGAGCAATTCAGGATTATACTGTTTGAGTTCGTTTAATAGTATTTTATATTCTTTTGCAATATTAACGGCATCCACAGGCACCATAAACAAAAGCACCGAATTGCGCTCAATATGTCTTAAAAACCTTAAGCCGAGTCCCTTGCCTTCGTGAGCACCTTCAATAATTCCCGGTATATCGGCCATGACAAAGGATTTATTTTCATGGTAACCGACAATACCAAGATTGGGAACTATGGTAGTAAAGGGATAGTCGGCAATTTTGGGTTTCGCAGCAGAAACCACCGACAAGAGAGTAGATTTACCGGCATTGGGAAATCCTACCAATCCCACATCCGCCAGAAGTTTCAGTTCCAGAATCTTGTCGCGATCCAATCCTGGTTCTCCGGGCTGTGCAAAACGTGGGGTTTGGAAGGTGGCTGATTTGAAGTGCTGGTTCCCTAAGCCGCCACGGCCTCCTTCCAGCAAAATTTTTGTTTCGCCATCCTGAGTTATCTCAAAATCTATTTCGCCCGTTTCTGCATCGCGTGCAATAGTTCCGAGAGGCACTTCAATAATGGTATCTTCGCCAGAAGCGCCTGTACACTGGTTGCTGCTCCCGCTAACGCCATCGGCAGCCTTCAGATGCCTGGTGTATCGCAGGTGCAATAATGTCCATAGGTGTTTATTGCCTTTGAGAATGATGTGCCCACCCCTGCCGCCATCGCCACCGTCGGGGCCGCCTTTGGGTTTGTATTTTTCGCGCCGGAGATGTGCTGAGCCGTTGCCCCCATTGCCTGATCGACAATGAATTTTAATGTAATCAACGAAATTTGAACCAGACATGGGAAGTGGAAATTAGTTATTAGTTAATAGTTATTTGTTATTATTCAGAAGTCAGAAATCAGAAGTCAGAAGGCAGAAGGCGGAAGTCATTAGTCATTAATCATTGGTCATTGGTCATTGGCATTACTAATCGATAATTGGTCATTATTAATTACTCCCTGTTCATTGGTAGCTGGGTGAGTGAGGGATTTTTTTAAATGAATTTATCAATTTCCTTTGAAATGAGACCGAAGACATCTTCGATGCTTCCCATACCATCAATAGTTACCAGTTTGTTTTGACCAATGTAGTATTGAAGCAATGGTTTGGTTTGTTCGTGATACACAGCAATACGTTTCCAGATTATTTCTTCATTATCGTCAGCACGGTTTGAGCGCTGACTACGGTACATTATACGATTGAAGGACTCTTTTTCTGTAACGTCGAGATACAACACCAAAGCAATGGGACATTGTTTTTTTATCAGTACCTTGTCAAGCACATCGGCCTGGTTGATGGTACGGGGAAATCCATCAAAGATAAAACCTTTTGGGTTTTTGATGGCCGAAGCTTTATAATAGAGGTTTTTAAATATCACGCTGTCGGGAACCAGCAGGCCTTTATCAATATACGATTTTGCCAGAACCCCGATCTGGGTGCCTTTGCGGATTTCCTCCCTCATGATGTCACCGGTGGACAGGTGTTCCAGATGGTATTTGTTAATGATATTTTCGGATTGTGTTCCTTTTCCGGTTCCCGGTGCTCCAAATAGTATAATGTTAAACATAGTCAAGGTTTTAAGGTAAAATTTTATAAATATCAGGCAGGTTTCGCCCTTGTCCGTCATAGTCCAGGCCATAACCCACAATAAAGTCATTAGGTATTTTTATTCCAACATAATCAATCCTGATGTCTCTGGTCAAGGCATCGGGTTTCAGCAAAAAAGTAGCTATACTCACATCGGCAGGCTGCACCTTTTTAAGTTCACCCAGCAGGTATTCCATGGTCAGGCCTGAATCTATGATATCTTCCACAACAATTATTCTCCTGCCTTTCAGGTTTTCTTCGATGCCAATAAGCTCCCTGACACAGTGAGTGGACTCAGTGCCTGCATAGGATGAGAGTTTCACAAAACTTGTTTCGCAGTTAAAGTCAATTTTTTTCAGCAAGTCAGCGGCAAACATAAAAGAGCCGTTGAGGATAATCAGAAATACTGGTTCGCAGCCTGCGTAGTCTTTATTTATTTGTGCAGCCACATGATCCACTGCCTGCAGGATGTCTCTTTCCGGAATAGACAGTTCAAAAGTCTTGTCGTGAAGGGTTACTCTTTTCATAAAATTATTTTCATGGCTAAAGTACAAATTTCAATAATTTTCCCGACAATCTTATAAATATTTTATCTTTGTGTAGATAATTTTCTTATGAAAGCACTAGTAAGCATTATAATGGGCAGCACGTCAGACCTTCCGGTGATGGAAGCTGCAGCAAAGTTTTTCGAGGACATGCAGATACCTTTCGAGATAAATGCGCTTTCGGCCCACCGGACTCCAGATGAAGTAGCCGTTTTTGCAAAAAATGCCCATGCGCGGGGCATAAAAGTAATTATTGCCGGAGCGGGTATGGCGGCACATTTGCCTGGAGTTATCGCAGCCATGACGCCCTTGCCGGTGATTGGCGTGCCTATAAAATCGTCCCTGGAAGGATTAGATTCCGTGTTGGCCATTTTGCAAATGCCCCCGGGAATTCCTGTGGCCACGGTAGCCATAAACGGCGCCCTCAACGCTGCCATACTTGCTTTACAAATTCTTGCATTGGATAATGAAGAGCTGATGAAAAAAAACATTGCCTACAAAGAAAATCTGAAAGCAAAAATTGTCAAGGCCAACGAAGAACTCAGCCAATTAAAGTATTCATATAAAGTATGATCCGATGACAAAAAAAATACTATTATATTCCTTTCTTTTTATCGTTTCTTTCTCTCTTTTTTCGCAAAAGGAAAATGCACCTTTCGGCAGTCGCTCCGGAGCCATGGGCCATGCATCGGTAACCTTCACTGATTTCTGGTCGGTACAAAACAACCAGGCGGGCATGGCTTATTACGATAAGATAGCTGCCGGAATCTATTATGAAAACCGTTTTATCACTAAAGAACTGGGATTAAAATGTTTCTCGCTGGTGGTGCCTGTAAACAAGGCCGGAGTTTTCGGTGTTAACGTATCCAGCCTGGGTTATCGTCTGTATAACGAATCAAAAATTGGCCTGGCCTACGGTATGTCTTTCGGGAAAAATATCTCGGCCGGAGTGCAGCTTGATTATATCTATACCCATATTGGCGAAAACTATGGCAACAAGGGCGCAGTCACCTTTGAAGCAGGCATCAGGGCTGTCCTCATCAAAAATCTGGTGATAGGCGCCCACATCTTCAATCCCATACAGGTAAAACTTGCCTCATACAACGACGAACGGCTGCCCCTGATTTTTAAAATCGGCTTGTCGTACACATTTTCTGATAAGGCAGTTTTGGCTGTGGAAGTAGAAAAAGACAATAATTTTAAGCCGGTGTTCAAAACCGGACTGGAATACCATGTTGCCAAGCCGGTTTTTGTAAGAATTGGTGTTGCCACAACACCTTTTGTTTATTCGTTCGGAGCGGGTTTTGAATTTTATCATTTCAAACTTGACATTTCTGCTTCGCGCCATCCCGTGCTGGGATTTACACCGCAAGCATCGCTGGTTTACGACATACACCCGATAATTTCGAAGAAAAACATTAGCAAATAGTACTGATGAAACCACCGTTGAAAATATTGTTTTTTCTTGTTGCAGCGTTAACACTTTCATTGGCCGGCCTACCGGCCTTTTGCCAGGAAATAGAGCCAGACAGCACCATAGACGAACAGGTGCAGCAACAGATTGAAAACTACAGCGAACAAACCGAAGCCGAAATAGATTACGTGGACATGCTGGCCGATCTGGAGTATTTTCTGAAACATCCCGTGAACCTCAACAGGGCCGATTATGAAGAATTGACCGCCCTGAAAATATTGAACGAAATTCAAATCAACAACCTGATTGATCACATTCAAAAAAATGGCAAGTTATTATCGGTATATGAATTACAATCCGTTCAGGGCTTCGACGTGGACCTTATCAGCCGCCTGCTGCCATACATCACCATAGGTCCTGAAAATGAAAGGCAGACATTTAACTTCAAGGACCTATTGAGATACGGGAAAAACGATGTATTCATCCGCTACCAGCGCGGGCTTGAAAAATCGAAGGGATACGAGAAATCGGATACTACCGAACCGCATTACCTCGGCAGTCCCGACAAGCTTTATGTAAAATACCGTTATAACTATATCAACAAGGTCTTGTTCGGATTTACGGCCGAAAAAGATGCCGGAGAACAGTTTTTCAAAGGAATAAATAAATACGGATTCGACTATTATTCCGGTTTTGTCAATGTCAGGAATATTGGCATCATCAAGAGTATCCTCGTCGGCGACTTCAATGTGCAGTTTGGGCAGGGACTCACTTTATGGACAGGGCTTAGTTTTGGAAAAGGAAGCGAACCCGTGAACATCAAAAAACTCGGACGCGGCATCAGCCCCTATTCCTCCTCTTACGAATCAGGATTTATGCGTGGTACCGGATTTACCATAGGTTTTAAAAATTTTGAGCTTTCCGCTTTTTACTCCAAAAAAAATATCGACGCCTCGCTGAATGGAAGCGACACCCTGGACAATGACGAGTTTTATATCACCTCGATAACCGAAAGCGGTTACCACTACACCCAATCGCTGGCCGACAAAAAAAACACTCTGAACCAACAGGTCTATGGCGGCCACCTGGCCTATAAAACAAGAAAAATCAACATCGGTGTTACCGCCTACGGTATGCATCTGGCGGCAGAACTGCTGAAAGAACAGCAGCCTTACAATATGTTTGATTTTAAAGGAAAAAACAATTTCAATATCGGCATCGATTACAGTTATATTTTCAGAAATTTCAATCTGTTTGGCGAAACCTCGTACAGCCGTAACAAATACAATCCCAAAGGCGGATGGGCCACTATCAACGGACTTATGGTAAGCCTCGACCGTTATGTATCACTTGTTGTTGCCTACCGTCATTACCAGCGCAACTACCAATCAATGTTTGCCTCCCCTTTTCTGGAAAGTGGCAACGCATACAACGAAAGCGGGTTTTATACCGGATTGAGCATCCGTCCCCACTACAGGGTGCAGATCAACGCCTATGCTGATTTTTACTCCTTCCCCTGGCTGAGGTATCTGGTCAACAGCCCATCCAAAGGCTTCGACTGCAACCTCCAACTTCAGTACAAGCCTACAAAAAAGATTAACATAGTGCTTCGCTATAAATATGAAAATAAGCAAACCAACAGCGATGATGAAGACGCCGCTATTGATTATCCCGTTCCTTATACCCGTCAAAACTACCGTTTCCAGGTGACTTATCCCGTATCTGCATCACTGAATATGGGCAACCGTGTGGAAGTATCGCGCTATAAAAATCATACGGCAGACCCCGAATACGGATATATGATTTATCAGGACATACGGTACAAATCCAACAAATTCCCGCTGGCCGCCTCGTTTCGTTTTGCCCTGTTCGACACCAAATCGTACGACACCAGGATGTACGCCTACGAAAACGATGTGTTGTATGCGTATTCCATCCCCAGTTTTTATGGCAAAGGGATACGTTATTACCTTATGTTGAAGTATAAACTTGGCCGGCATATCGATATCTGGTTGCGTTTTGCCCAGACATTTTATAACGATAGAAATGTGATAGGCTCAGGCTGGGACGAAATCAACGGCAACAAAAAATCCGAAATCAAAGCTCAGGTAAGGTTTAAATTTTAATGGTCCAATGCGGTGGTTACACTGCCCGTGACAGGTGTTTCACACATCTGGTCAGTAATAGCATGTCAATGAAGATAAAATATTTTTCGTTTTTTTCGGTTAATAATGTCAGTAAAAAATAAATCGTCGTTACCACACGAAAAATATTACATAAGCTCCGTGACATTTTTCTTCAAATATTATTTTTCCCTGTTGTCATTTATGATGCTATTAAATATAGCCGTAACGCAGGGACAAAAAAATACGGACTATTATATGGGCAAAGGCCAGGAGGAACTGCAAAAAAATAATTTCACCGGCGCCATTGCGTTGTTTAACAAAGTTATCGAAGAAAAAAAAGAAAACCATCTCGCCTATTTTTACCGGGGTTTTGCAAAAATGCAATTGGGAGATTTGATTGGCGCCGAAAGCGATTTTGAACGAACCACCATGATACACCGGGGTTATAGTGGAGGATACTATTACCTTGGCATCATCAAAGCAGAAAAAAAAGACTATTTTGATGCCCTGAAAAATTTTGACAGGGCCATTGAATTAAATTGCACCAACACCGATTATTTCAATGCCCGCGGCTATGTCAAGACAATGATATGGGATACCCTGGCAGCGGAAGAAGATCTTAACCAAAGTATCCTCCTGAACAATGCCAACGTAAACGCCTGGTACAACAGGAGCGTGTTATGGCTTAACAGCAAAAAGTACGAAAAAGCCCTGGCCGACTGCAACAAAGCCATCGGGATAAACCCGGCCTTCGACGAATTATTTCTGTTGAGAGGGCACATCAGGCTGTGTATGGAGGATTCCCTCTCCGCCTATAAGGACTTTGAATATGTGCTTTCCCGCGACTCCGGCAACATTGCCGCTTATTACAACCTTGCCCTGTATTATCACCACACGAAAGACTATCAAAATGCTATGCGGCACTACAGCAAGGTTATCGCCCTCAATCCCTACAATTCCGAATGCTATTTTAACCGGGCCGCCCTGTACGCCGAAAATGAGCAGTACCAGGAGGCGGTATCAGACTATACCCATGTTATCAGCATCAACCCCCAAAACCTGCTTGCCTATTTTTACCGTGCCGAAATAAGACAGCAACAGAACGACCTGATAGGCGCAATTGATGATTACTCAAAAGTCATCAGCCTGTACCCCGCATTCTATCATGCGTATTATATGCGCTCTATGCTTTACCGTCAGATTAATGATTATGATGGATACCGCCGCGACAAGATGATGGCCGAGCACCTGATGAACAGCACGGATACCACCTTGTACAACGAAACCCAGCTCAACTCGTTTAAAAGTTTGTTTGAGCTACGCACCGAGGTTGAAAACGCTGACACCTCCAGCGGAAAAATTCAATACAAATCTTATGAGATTTCCATTAAGCCGCTTTATTACCTGACGGTTGCCGATCCGGCGCAACAGACCGCCTTACCGCTCACGCCTAAGAACTATAATGCGCAGCTTGCCGAACTTAACTCGTTAAGTGAAATCCTACTGCACCTTGAATTCATCCATAACGACCAACAAGCAGGCAAAGAAAAAATCATTAAAGAGCGTGACCGGCTGCAGGAAATTGCCCTTAAGGAAAACCACAACGAGGCGCTTCTGATCTGGAGCAGTATTTTATCTGCCTCGTTGTTTAATTACAGCGAAGCTCTGAACCTGTTGACCGGCATCAGCGACTCATCCGGATTTTCTTACCTGGCATGGTTTATCAGGGGCAATATTCATTATGACCTGGGACAAAACCTGGAACAGGACCAGAAAAATATGGATCTGATTTCCGGTAATGACACTAAAGACAGAAACGACTATTATTATAAGGCCCTGGAAGACTATACGGCAGCCATAGAAAAGAATAACAAATTTACATTTGCGTATTTCAACCGTGCCTATGTCAAGACCATGCTGAACGATTACAGTGGGGCCATACTCGATTATTCCGTAAGTATTTTTTACAACACCTCATTTGCCGAAGCCTACTTTAGCCGTGGGTTGTTATATCTATTTACCGGCAATATTGAAAAAGGATGCGAGGATATCAGTAAAGCCGGAGAATTGGGGCTAAAAGAATCCTATAACCTCTTGTTCAAACATTGTAAAAAATAAATCGTGTGTTTATGATGACAAGTTCCGAACGGGAAAAAAAAACAGTGTATCTCATGATTGGGATGTATTGTAAAAAACAACGCCATCATGCGGAAATGTGCGAAGAATGCCGGCAACTCACACTTTATGCTTATGAAAAAATTGATCAATGCCGATACAACCCTAAAAAGCCAAAATGCAGCAAGTGCACAACTCATTGCTACCAAAAAGATAAACGGGAGAAAATAAGGCAGGTAATGCGTTATTCAGGGCCCAGGATGATCTTGTATCACCCGTTGGTAGCACTCCGGCACATGCTTAGATAGTGTTTGTAGGAAAACGTCAATTTTTTCCCCGCCTGCATCGGGCAGGGTTACGCTTGCGACAAAAATGCTCATTTGCACCAGTATACTCCGCTTTTTGTCGCTTCGCAGGCCTGCCTGAATGACTTCAGTCAGGCAGGCCTCAAACTTGACGTTTTGTTGTACAAACACGAGTTTTCTTATAGGCACTAGCATTAGATAATTGTCTGATATAATTCCTATCAACTAAAGATTTATTCGGAACTTTGTCATACAAAAATGTATGCGGTTCATAACACACTTACATTAATTATTACCGGCCATGGGGCTCAACAAATATATTCCGAAAGGTTTTACGGCGATAAAGCACATTTTCTCATCGCTGCATTCGCGAAACTACCGGCTTTATTTCATAGGCCAAGGTGTTTCCCTGATTGGAACATGGATGCAGAATATTGCATTAAGCTGGCTGGTTTACAGGCTTTCGGGATCGGTATTTCTTTTAGGTCTGGTGGGATTTACCAGTCAGATACCCAGTTTTATTCTTTCACCTTTTTCAGGGGTGATCAGTGACAGGTATAACCGGCTTAAATTAATGAAACTTGCACAGATTTTTTTCATGCTTCATGCACTGGCTATGGCTGTTTTGGTACTGACCGGCGCCATACAGGTATGGCATATCGTAACCTTAAGTATTGTTTTTGGTATTATCAACGCTTTTGACGCACCGGCCCGGCAATCACTGGTCATCGATCTGATTGATAACCCCAAAGACCTGGGGAACGCCATCGCATTGAATTCAGCAATTTTCAACGCCGGGCGTTTAATAGGCCCGGCTATTGCAGGTATTACCATTGCCATAGTTGGTGAGGGCATCTGTTTTCTGTTGAATGCCCTGAGTTTTGTCGCGGTTATTGCCGCACTGATGCAGATTAAGATTCCGGCTAGACAACAGTCCATCATTCCCGGAAAATTTAAAAAGAGTTTCTCGGAGGGGTTCCATTATACCTTCCATTCCATGCCGATACGCACTTTGATTACCATGTTGGCTGTTTTAAGCCTGATCGGCCTTCCGGTGGTAGTTCTTTTACCGGCATATGCCAAAGAAATCCTTCATGGAAATGCTGATACTCTTGGATACCTTATGTCCGCCCTGGGCGCCGGCGCACTGTGCGGTGCGCTGTATATGGCATCACGCAAAACAGTGCTGGGGCTGGGAAGAATAATTTCTGTAAGCATCGGAATTTATGGCCTGGCTTTAACGTTAGCATCATTTTCGCACATAGCCTATCTTTCAATGATGATTTTTTTCTTCGCCGGGCTCACTATGGTTCTTTCATTATCTTCAATAAACACGATGCTTCAGACCATTGCCGATGAAGATAAACGGGGGCGGGTGATGAGTTTTTATGCTATGGCGCTGATGGGAACGACACCCATTGGCAATCTCCTTTCAGGAACGCTGGCCAGTGGGATTGGTATACCTTACACATTGCTGATTTCAGGAACCATAACGATTTTATCAGGCGTATGGCTTTGGGTAAACCTCAAAGCGCTCAGGAAGTATGTGCGCCCTATATACGTTAATAAAGGCATACTCCCGGGATTACCACATGATATTAATTAATTTGGAAAAATTGCATTTTTAACCAGACCTTTTCACAAATGAAAGAAGTGAAATTTGTTTATTTGGGAGGTCGATGTGGGCAGCAGGTTAGGTAAATCCCGACAAAGAAAATATATAAAGAAGCCAATCATTGCAGGGTTACCCTATTTTCTTTTGTCTGCTCGAAGGGTGAAAAATTCTTATGAATTTTTCAGGTTAAGGGATTACAGTATTGTCGTAATCAATAAACATTTATAAACCACATATTTCAAGGAAACATAAAATTTATGCTTGTCTAATTAAAAAATTTGACTATGTTTGCACCTTATAATTTAAAACTAAAAAACTATGTTTAAAAATCATCCTAAGGGTTTATTGTCGGCAGCGTTGGCTAATATGGGAGAGCGTTTCGGGTTTTACACCATGATGGCCATCCTCGTGCTGTTTCTTCAGGCAAAATTCGGTCTTTCAGGCCCCAATGCCGGAATCATTTATTCCATTTTTTACTTTTCGATTTACATTCTTGCCTTTGTTGGCGGACTCATTGCTGATAAAACCAAGAACTTTAAAGGCACTATCCTTATAGGCTTAATTATGATGGCTGTCGGGTATTTTCTGATTGCTATCCCTACATCAACTCCGGTTCCTGAAAATTCTTTTAATCTTTTACTTGGGATGACCTGCGGCGGATTGTTTGTTATTGCCTTCGGTAACGGTTTGTTCAAAGGCAACCTGCAGGCTCTTGTCGGTCAGATGTACGACAACGAAAAATATGGGAAATTACGTGATTCTGGATTTTCCATATTTTATATGTTTATCAATGTGGGTGCCATCTTTGCGCCACTTGCAGCTGTAGGCGTAAGGAACTGGTGGGTAACGTCTCATGGATTTGAATACAACTCTGCAATGCCGGAATTGTGCCATTCACAACTGAATAACACAATCAGCGCAGAAGGCCTAACCAAACTTCAGGAATTCGCCGCACAATTTAATTATGCCGGAACCGACATAACAACTTTCGCCAATAAATACCTTAACGTGTTTGCTACAGGTTTTCATTATGCTTTTGCAGTAGCAATCTGTGCTATGTTAATTTCACTGATTATCTACATTGCCAACAAAAAGAAATTCCCGAATCCTAAAACCAAGGAAGAAGTTGCCAATGCCAATATTAAAGAAATGGATGCTAAAGAAGTCAAGCAGCGCCTTTATGCATTGTTTGCAGTTTTTGCCGTGGTTATTTTCTTCTGGTTCTCATTCCATCAGAATGGGTTAACACTTACTTATTTTGCAAAAGACTACACAGACCTGAGCAAAATCAGTATTAACCTTGGGTTTACCGAAATAAAAGGTGCAGAATTGTTCCAGTCAATTAATCCATTTTTTGTTGTATTCCTTACACCGGTGATTTTAGCTGTTTTCGGCGCTTTACGGGCCAGAGGAAAAGAACCTTCAACTCCTAAAAAGATTGCCATCGGAATGGGTATCGCTGCTAGTGCCTATCTGTTAATGGCACTGGGTTCAATGGGAATTCCTACAAAAAGCGAACTTACAGAAATGGGAGGATTGCCCGATGCTCAGCGTATCACACCCTTCCTGCTGTTAGGCACTTATTTTATCCTGACTGTGGCCGAACTCTTCATTTCGCCGTTGGGAATATCCTTCGTTTCGAAAGTGGCTCCTCCCAAATATCAGGGTATGATGCAGGGATTATGGCTTTGTGCCACTGCTGTCGGAAACTCGCTGCTGTTTATCGGAGCTGTATTGTACGACATTATTCCTATTTCCGGCGTATGGACCGTTTTCATCGTGGCCTGCTGTATTTCGATGGGGACAATGTTCTTCATGCTACGATGGCTGGAAAGAGTTGCCAAATAAAATTCCAAAAGAGGCTTAACGGCCTCTTTTTTTTTTATTAATTCCTAAACCCGAAAATATCAAAACAATGAAAAGAATTTTATTTGTTCTTGCCCTGTTATCTTATTTTTCAGGTTCTTTTGCACAATTTCAGGTTGGCCACCGCACCATCACTTTCCAGGATCCGGCGCGTAGCAACCGCAATATCGAAACAGAAGTTTATTATCCGGGAACCACGGCGGGCGACAATGCTGCCCTTGCCAACGGACAATTCCCCATAGTTGTTTATGGCCATGGCTTCCTGATGGGTGTATCGGCATATGAAAATGTATGGACGGTCCTCGTTCCCATGGGATATATCGTGGCCCTGCCTAAAACAGAAAGCGGAACACCAGATCATTTGGAATTTGGTCGTGACCTTGCTTTCCTTATCAATCAATTAAAATCAGAAGGGACAAACAGCTCGTCGCCTTTTTATCAGAAAGTCAGCGCCACCTCCGCCATTATGGGGCATTCGATGGGTGGCGGTGCTGCATTCCTGGCCTGCGAAAACAATTCCGTACCTAACGTGATGGTTACCTTTGCCGCTGCCAATACCAACCCATCGTCAATTCATGCGGCCACCAATGTTAGCATCCCGGCCATGGTAATAGCAGGCGAAATGGATTGTGTGGCGCCACCCGATGAACACCAGACACCCATGTTCGATTCGCTTTCTTCACCATGTAAAACCTTTATCAGCATCAAAAACGGCGGACACTGTAACTTTGCCGACTACAATTTTATATGCACTACAGGTGAAGAAAGCTGTCATCCCGGCGGTGTACCCTTGTCGCGGGCCGAACAGCAGCTTACGGCCATGAATTTTGTTATGCCTTATCTGGATTACTTTTTAAAAGGAAACAACGCTTCATGGAACAACTTCCTTGATTCATTAAACAACTCCACGAAAGTTACCCGCATCCACAGTTGCACCATCAATCCATCAGCGATAAACACCAATGAATGCTCGCTGCCTGCCATGACCTTAGTCCCCAACCCCACTTCAGGCCAGCTGAATATTAGCTTTGCAGAAGATAAAGAGGTACATATTGAAATTACGGGTATCACCGGGAACAAACTGTTTAATACCTGTCATAAAGGCCGGCAGGTATGTATCGACATCAGCCATTTCTGCCAGAGTATATATTGGATAACCTTGGATGATGAAAATGGTCAGAAAGTTACTCAAAAATTCATCAAAATGTAAGGCTTGATTTTTCATAAAATGTTCAGGTAGATTTTTCAGGGAATGATTTTGTTTACCTTTGCCGGCACAACGGCGACATTGTTTTGTGCACAACAGGAAAATATCCGTTGAAAAGAAATCGGTTCATTTACACAAAAAGATTGACTCTCCAGATTTTAAATGGCAACACAAGAACTAAAAAAACTATTGATACTCTTCAAAGGACTGGTTTCGTTTATAATTTTCATCATCACTTCACAGGTATTTACCTTATTGATTCCTGCGCCTTTTACACACAAAAAAAAGAAAGCTGATGATTTTTACACCCGGCTGTTAGTAGGGTATGCACGCTTTGTGATTAAAACGCATTTTAATATCCGGGTACGATATATCAATAAAAAGAAAAATACCTTTGATAAGCCGGTAATGATAGTATGCAACCATCAGTCGTTTACCGATGTAGTGGTTACTACGGCTTTCGATTCAAAAGTTTGTGTACTCAACAACAACTGGCATGATAATGTCTGGGCCAGGTTTTTCCTTACAAAATATATAAACCTGTTTTCTATTTACAAAGAAAAAAAACTGCTGGTTGAAGAGCTCAGGACACCTGTAAAAATGGGATGTCCGTTACTGATATTTCCCGAAGGTAAAATGAATAAAGACGGAACGATATCGCGTTTTCACAAAGGAGGATTTTTTGTTGCAGAAAAACTCAGGATGGACATACAGCCCGTAGTGATATTTTATTCGCCGCAAATACTGAAAAAAAGCTGGTTTTACCTCAAGCACGGTGATGTCTTAGTAAAATTTCTTGATCCGGTAACCGTGGAAAGTCCCGGATATGGCGCCACTTACCAGGAACTCACTGATAATGTCATGCGGCTAATGCGTACTGAATTCAAACAGCTCAGCGCACAGTACCATCAAGGTGATTTTTGAACAGCGGCAATCCAAAAAAAGATAATTTTGTAAGCTAAAGATAATGGAATGGTATTGAATATACTTATTGGCCTGTTACTGCTGACTGTTGCTGTGATTCTAATTTATTTTTTACGTGCTTACAAAAGGCATCCGGCGGTTCCTGCCACAGACCTGACCGATTATCAGCCCGTGCAAAAATCCGACCGTATGCTTCAATTGGGCAATAATTGGTGCCACCTCAATTCGAGAGGGCTTTATGAAATGTACATTGAAGGAGCGCCTTATGAGCGCGGCATCATTAATGGCCGGCTGACCGAAAAGCTGATCTATACTCAGGAAAACCTTTTTATTGAAGAGATAAAAAGAAGGATACCCAACAACTTTTACCTTCAGTTTCTTAAAATTGTTTCTTTATGGATGAACCGCAAGTTAAAGGGAAATATCAGCAAGGAATACGATCTTGAAATTTACGGGGTTTCTCTTTCGGCGTCAGCCAGGTTCCGGATGATAGGCCCGGCCTATTTGCGCATACTCAATTACCATGCGGCTCACGATATAGCCCACGCCCTGGTGAATATCAACCTTGTCGGGTGCACAGCATTTGTTGCTTCAGGAAAACACACGCCCGACGGCAACCTGTTACATGCACGGAATTTTGATTTTTACGCCGGTGATGAGTTTTGCAAAGAGAAAATTATTTCTTTTTACGCGCCGGACCGGGGCAACAAATTCGCCATGATCACCTGGGGCGGTCTGGTAGGAACAGTTTCGGGCATGAATATGCAAGGTCTGGCCATTACGGTTAATGCAGCCAAATCAAAAATGCCCCGCAGTATCTCCACTCCGGTTACCATACTGGTCAGGGAAATGCTGCAATATGCCGGCACTATCGAAGAAGCAGTGGCTATTGCCCGCAAGCGCAGAATTTCAGTATCCGAATCTTTCCTGGTAAGTTCCGGCAGGGATAACAAAGCACTGATTATCGAAAAGACTCCTTACCGGACCGAAATTTTTGAACCGGACCACGGCCAGATTATCTGCACCAACCACTTTCAGTCGGAGGCACTTAAAAAAGACCCGATGAACATACAGCAGATCAACGATACGGCCTCAATGTACCGGTACCAAAGAACCCGTGAGCTGTTTGAACGAAGCGGGCAAATTACAGTTGAAAAAGCCGTAGGGATACTAAGAAATCGCTTAGGGTTGGAGGATAAGCCGATAGGTAACGGCAACGAATACACCCTTAACCAGCTGCTGGCCCATCACGCCATCATTTTCAAGCCCGGCGAATTAAAAATGTGGGTTTCTTCAGGGCCGTTCAACCTTGGAGAATTCTTATGTTATGACCTGAATACGGTATTCGGGAAGCCCTCATCCATCAAGGATAGCTGTAATATAATTACTGAAAACCTTGTAATACCGGGCGATCCCATGCTGACCAACGGAGAATATGAGGGTTTTGAAAGATTCAAGCAAATTAGGAAAGAGTTGCTCACAACTCATGAAAATCAAGGCATAGTGAATGCTTTGATTGAAGAAATGATTGGCCTTAACCCTGAATACTTTTTATCCTACAGCACCGCCGGCGATTACCTCCGTAGGAGAAAAGACTATACACATGCAACTTCTTATTATCGTATAGCCCTCCAAAAAGAAATCCCTACCAAAAAGGAGAAAGAGGAAATCCGCAAACACCTTGATCTTTGTGAAAAAAAAACCTGCGCAACCGATGGATGACCTGGCTGACATAAAAGCTGTTTTCGATGAACTGCACTGTTGTGTGATTATGCCGACGTATAACAACGCCGGCACCATCGGCAAGGTATTGTCGGAGGTGCTTGAATACACGGGCAACATCATCGTTGTCAACGACGGATCGACCGATAAAACAGCGAAGATTCTGGAAAGCTTTTCAGGCATTCATATTTTGGATAATAAAAAAAACAAAGGCAAGGGTTATGCGCTGCGAAAAGCCATCAGGTATGCCCATAGCATGGGTTTTCGATATGGGATAAGCATAGATGCCGACGGACAGCATTTCGCATCCGACCTGCCTGCTTTTCTGAAGAAAATAATGGAAGTGCTTGGAGCAATCATCATCGGGTCAAGAAACCTGCAAAGTGAAAACATGCCGGCAAAAAACAGTTTTGGCAATAAGTTTTCGAACTTCTGGTTTTATATTGAAACCGGACGTAAACTGCCCGACACGCAATCAGGCTTCAGGGCTTATCCCTTGTACCTGTTACACAAAAAAAGATTTTTTGGCCGGAAATATGAATTTGAAGTGGAAGTGCTGGTACGTTCGGCCTGGAGCGGCATCAGGACCATACCCATCCCGGTGAGTGTTTATTACCCGCCGGCCGGTGAACGTGTTTCGCACTTCAGGCCGTTTAGCGATTTTTTCAGAATAAGCGTTCTAAACACGATACTGGTTTTTTTAGCTTTCTTTATTATTAAACCTTTAGCATTGCTGAAATATATAAAGAAAAAAAATGACTTTCGATGTTGCTACCCGGCAAAAAATAACTGCAAAAAATCCCACCAATAACCAACCTTAGCGCAGCATGAGTTTTATATTTCTTAAAATATATGATTTTTTCAGGCAACGCAGGTTTTTGTTATTTGTGGTTTTGTTTCTTTTAGTTGCGTTTTTTCTGTTTATGGCAACACGAATAAGGGTCAGCGAAGACATCACCGATTTTTTGCCCAAAACAAAAGCTACAGAAAATATTCATGAGGTGTTACGCATGGTAAATTCGGGAAACGACCTTGGTATAATCCTTACGGATAACAATCCTGAAGCTGATCCCGACAAACTTATTTCCTATGCCGGAGAAGTCAACCGGAACCTCGAAAACCTGCAGGTTCAGGGTATGGTGAAAAATATTACCTGCAAGTTTGACGACAATTATTTTGCCGGCACCTATGATTTAATTCTCAGAAATCTTCCTTTTTTCCTTGACAGAGAAGATTATGATCGTATAGAGAAAATGCTGACTCCGGAACATATTGACTCGGTAATGCTCAGCAACTATAAACTACTGCTTTCCCCTGCCGGAACCTTCCTGAAAAAACAAATTGTCAGCGACCCGCTCAACATTGGCAGTTTGGCAATGGAAAAAATGCGCATGCCTGGCATTGGCAGCAATTTCAGGATTTATAAAAACCATATTTTTTCGCAGGACCTCCGCCACCTGTTGATGTTTGTTCAATCCAGTTATCCCGCCAACGAAAGTTTTCATAACAAAAAGCTCATCAAAGAACTTGACAATATCATCCGGGAGCATAAGGCAAATACCGGCAGGGAATCGCTTACCATACAGTATTACGGAACGGTAGCGGCTTCCGTGGGAAACTCCGTGCAACTAAAGAAAGACGTGGTCGTTACCCTGGGTATTGCGATACTGATATTATTCATTTTTTTCAGTGTGTTCTTTCGCAAAAAAACCACTTTCATCCTGGTTTTGATACCGGTGGTTTTTGGCGGTCTGTTTTCCATGGCCATCCTGTCGCTGCTTAACGATGACATCTCGCTCATCGCTCTGGGAGCCGGATCAATAATCCTTGGCGTGGCGCTGACTTATTCCATACATTTTTTTTCGCATTACCGTCATACAGGTTCGGTCCGACAGGTCATCAAAGACTTATCTTTGCCGCTGACACTTGGCAGCGTAACCACTATAGGCGCGTTTTTGGGGCTCTTGTTTGTCAGGTCGGAAGTTCTCAACGATTTCGGCCTGGCCGCTGCGATGTGCCTGCTGGGGTCGGTACTGTGTACCTTGATATTTTTGCCTTTCATAATAAAACACAAGAATGAGGAAACAGGCGGCCCTTCAAAGACGAATATCATCGACAGGATATCGGCTTACCACCCCGAACGGAATCCTTATCTGATAGTGGCTCTGGCTGTCATCACGGTGTTTTTGTTTTTTATGGCCGGGAAACCCGGCTTTGAAACCGACATGAATACACTCGGCTACACCCCGGAAAAACTGAGACAGGCCGAAACTACTCTTCAGCATATTTCGGGAGATGCTTCACGCCAGGTTTTCCTGATCAGCAAAGGAGATAACCTGAACGCCGCGTTGCAACACAACGAAAATGCCTGCAGAAAAATTATGGATTTGAAGCTATCCAAAGCGTTTTGTCAAATCCAGAGCGTTTCCCCCCTCCTGCCCTCCGATTCGATGCAGCAAGTTAAGGCAGGTCTGTGGAAGGAATTCTGGAATAATAAACGCAGGCAAAACACAAAAAACCATCTTGCCGAAAGCGCCCGCCAATACGACTTTAGCGAGGATGCTTTCCATGATTTTTATTCACTTCTCGATAAGAATTATTCATGCATTAGTCCAGGAGACTTTGGATGGCTCAAAGAACATTTTGCCCAACCCTATATCCATCATGATGAAAAGAACAACTACGTATTTAGCCCGTTGAAAATAAAAAACCAAAGGTATGATCAGGTGCTGGCCGCCATCCCTGAAACTACGAATACCCTGGTGGTGGAACCCTCAAATATCCTGACTCAGTTTATTGAAATCATCAAAAAAGATTTTAATACGATACTTCTCATTTCATCTCTGCTGGTTTTTTTGTTCCTGTTAATCTCTTATGGCCGTATAGAACTCGCCATCACGGCATTTATCCCCATGCTGATCAGCTGGGTGTGGATTTTGGGCTTCATGAGCCTGTTCCATATAAAATTTAATATTTTCAGTATCATCATTTCAGCTTTTATCTTCGGCCTGGGCGATGATTTCAGTATATTTATCATGGACGGCCTGCTTCAAAAGTATAAAAAAGGAATCGACCTGCTTGACTCCTACAAAACAGCAGTATTACTGTCGGCATTTACCATGTTTGTTGGCATAGGCGTATTGATATTCGCCAAACATCCTGCCCTGCGTTCTATCGCACTGCTCACAATTATCGGGATGTTTTCCGTGGTTTTCTGCTCGTACACCATTGCTCCTGCCTTATTCCGCGTATTGGTTTACAAAAAAAACAAGTTCCGGAAATTTCCTCTTACCGCTTACGGTATTAGTTATGCCGTGGTGTGTTACACTTACTTTCTGCTTGGATGCATCATCACAGCCCTGCTGGGACTTACCATCTATAAAGTACTGCCCGTTTCAAAAAAGAAAAGACAGTTGTTGTATCATCAGACCCTGTACGGGGTTTGCCGGTCAACCATGTATCTCATGTATTTCACCAAAAAGAAAATCATCAACTTTACTCCCGGCACGCTGAAAGAGCCGGCGGTTATCATCGCCAACCACCAGTCGATCATTGACATTCCGTTATTCCTGATGTTTTCGCCCAAAGTCATCATGATTACCAACGATGCGTTTTACAATTCTAAACTGATAGGCATCATTGTGAAACTGGGAGGTTTCTTACCTGCATCACTGGGGTATGACGTTATAGCCCAAAAAATAAAACCGGTAGCCGAAGCAGGATATTCCGTCATAATTTTTCCTGAAGGAACCCGCTCTACCGACGGGCATATCGGGCGTTTTCATAAAGGCGCCTTTTATTTAGCAGAACAGCTTCACATGGATATCCTGCCCATTGTGAGCCACGGCACGGGCAACTATATTGCCAAAGATGACTTACTTGGCAAAAAAAGCCTGATAACCGTTAAGTTTCTCGACCGAATAAAACCCGGCGATACTGCCATGGGGGCCAATTACACCGAACGGACAAAAAATATTCAGCATCATTTCAGACAGGAGCACCAAAAGCTCTTAAACGACTATTACAGTGACACCAGACTATACCGCGATATTTTAATAAAAAACTTTATTTACAAAGGCCCGGTTTTGGAATGGTACACGCGGATAAAATCAAAATTGGAGAATAATTATAGCCAATACAACGACATCATTCCGCGCGATGCCCGTATAATAGACATTGGCTGCGGCTATGGCTATTTATCTATGATGCTGGCCTGGGTATCGCCCAAAAGGAAAATTGTGGCCATAGATTACGACAGGGATAAAATTGATGTAGCCTCACACTGCCTGTCAAAACCGCCTAATGTTATGTTTTCTCACGAAGATATCACCAGCTATGAATTTGGGAATAGCGATGTTTTTATTCTGAGCGATGTACTGCATTACCTGACTCCCGAAAATCAGTTCGGCATACTGCACCAATGCGTTGACAGGCTGAATGCGGGGGGAATAATTTTGATCAGGGATGCGAATAAAGACAGTGAACGGCAACATAGAAAAACACGATGGACAGAGTTTATGTCTACAAATTTTGGGTTTAACAAAACCGCAAACGACAAACTTCATTTCTTTTCGGCAGCAAGACTGGCGGATATTGCAGCATCACTGAATGTAAATGTTCAGATAATAAAAAATCCAAGGATAACCTCCAACACCCTGTATTTAATAAAAAAATAACCCCACGAAAAGATAAAAACTCCTTTGCCCGCTATTATCGTCATCTACACGAAACAAATTCATTTTTATTGTGATGAAACGATAGTATCTTTGCATCCGGATTTTAATGTTGTGTCATTATCGTTCACATTCGTGCATGTATTAACGACTCATCAGTTTCAACCTTTTAGAATATTCTACACAAAGGAACCAGGCGTTTATGGATAATAAATTTGATGTCATCATTATCGGCAGCGGCCTTGGCGGTTTACAATGCGGCTATATCCTGAGCAGGGAGGGAATGAAAGTCTGCATACTTGAGCAACATAGCCAGATTGGCGGCTGTTTGCAGAATTTTACCCGCGATAATTGCGTGTTCGATACCGGCGTTCATTTCATCGGAGGCCTGGACGAAGGCCAGGTGCTGAACCGTTATTTTAAGTACTTCGGGTTGATGGACAAACTGGACCTGAAACGCATGGATGCAAATGGTTTCGACACCATCAATTTTGCCGGAGATCCCGTGGAATACAAGTTTGCCATGGGGCATGAGCATTTTGTGGATGGCCTCTGCCACCATTTTCCGTCCGAAAGAAAGGAACTGGAAAAATATGTCGGCAAGCTGAAAGATATTTGCAATCATTTTCCGCTGTACAGCATAAGAGAAAACGAATTTCAGGTGTCAGAGCTTCAGTTGTTTTCGGAAAATGCTTTCGATTATATCAGATCGGTTACACATAACCGCAAATTACAAAATGTGCTCGCCGGGAGCAACCCGTTGTATGCAGGCATACCCGAAAAAACCCCGCTGTATGTCCACGCCCTGGTCAATAATTCTTTTATCGAAAGCTCGTGGCGGGTGGTGAAAGGCAGCTCACATATAGCTACTATCCTTGCAGAATCCATAATTGAAAATGGCGGCACTATTTTTAAAAAATCCAAGGTAGAGGAATTTATTTTTGACAACAAAAAACTCACCGGCGTAAAACTCACCAATGGCGAATCGTTTTTTGCCACCAATATTATTTCCAGCATACACCCCGCAAAAACCATTGAAATGGTTGACAGGACAAAAATCCGCAGCGCCTACAGGGAACGTATCTTAAATCTGGAAAATACCACGTCAAATTTCATCATGTATATAGTCTTTAAAAAAGACGCCTTCGAATACCTGAACCATAACGTATATTACTATAAAAACAACAACGTATGGTATTCGCATGATGTCCGCGGAAAAGGCTGGCCCAATAACTACCTGCTGATCACGCCTTCAAGCGAACAACAGCAAAATTTTGCCGACTGCGCTACCATCCTTACGTACATGTCAATGGATGAAGTCAGAAGATGGGAACATACCACTATTGAACACCGTGGTGATGATTACCAGGCCTTTAAACAGCAAAAAGCCGAACAACTGCTCGACACCGTAGAAATCCGCTTCCCCGGTTTCCGCAGTACCATTAAAAAATATTACACCTCCAGTCCGCT
>Ga0209604_1000391_pt1 | contig 41236 bp, 29 predicted proteins | sample AD_UKC097_MetaG_FD_184405 | JGI IMG/M metagenome (GOLD analysis project Ga0209604, IMG submission 184405) | Active sludge microbial communities of municipal wastewater-treating anaerobic digesters from USA - AD_UKC097_MetaG (SPAdes) (version 2) | ecosystem: Engineered > Bioreactor > Anaerobic >... | reverse complement strand
GTGGACGAGGTGCTGCCGCACGATGCCCTTCATGTTCTCGGGCTTGAGCTCGGTGTAGAGGACGCCGTCGGGCTGGACGACGAGCGTCGGCCCGAGGTGGCAGGAGCCGAGGCAGCCGGTCTCGTGAACGGCCGTCTCGTTTTCGAGCCCGGCGTCCTTCAGGGCGGCGAGGAGGGCGTGCTTGACGGCGTGGCAGCCGGAGGAGACGCAGCCGGCTCCGGCGCAGACGAGGAGCTGGTGCTTCTTCCCCTGCTGCTCGGCGTGCCAGCGGGCGGCGATCGCGTCGAGGTCGGACTTGCTCGCGGGACGCGTCAGGTTCGGCTCGGGGGTCATCTTGCGCTTCCTCATCATTCGCAGAGGGCGAGGACCCGGTTCAGCTTGTCCGGGTTGACCTGCCGCACGACCTTGTCGTTCACGAGGAGCGCGGGCGCGAGGCCGCAGGCCCCGATGCAGCGCATGACCTCGAGGGTGAACTTCCCGTCGGGGGTCGTCTCGCCGACGCCGACGCCGAGCGTCTGCGAGAGGCGCTTGACGATCTCGACGCCGCCGCGGACGTAGCACGCCGTCCCGAGGCAGACGCGGATCGAGTATTCGCCGCGCGGCTTCGTCGAGAAGAACGAGTAGAACGTCGTGACGCCCCAGACCTCCGAGACGGGGATGTCGAGCTTCTCCGCCACGAGCCGCTGGACGTGGATCGGGAGGTAGCCGTAGATCCCCTGGGCGAGGTGGAGGATCTGGATGAGGCTCCCGGGCTTGTCGCGGAACGCTTCGACGACCTCCGCGATGCGGGCGAGCTTCTCCTCCTCGGTCGCTTCGCCGCACGCGCAGGCGGTGGCCGGGGACGGAGGGGGAGACGAGACCTGGACCTGCATGGAGCCTCCTCAGGCGGGGCGCGCCGGCCGCACGCGGACCTCGCGGGCGGCGGATCGCCGTTGGGATGTGGGGCCACGAAAAAGCCCGGCCGTAGCCAGGCGGACGGAGTCGTGCTGAGCGCGGCGAATCGAAATCAAGGCGGGTCTGCCCCGACCCGAAATCGTAGTCCTGAGGTCACCTGAAGTCGAGGAAATGGTGTCTCTAAACAGGGCAGAATCGGTCCGGTTGTTCTGTAACCGGACCGATCGGGTCCCGATGACCCGTCGTCTCTTGCATTCACCTCCGGGCGGCCCGAAAGTCGGCGGAGTGGAGGGAATCGAGGGCGCGAGGACGACGAGAGAGGACACGGACGGGCGAACGCTCCGCCGGGCGCTCGTCTTCGCCCTCCTCGTCGGCGGGGGAGCGCGACTCTTCCTGGCGCTCGCCCGTCCACTCTGGGCCGACGAGGTCTTCACCCTGACGCTGGCGCGCCGGCCGCTCGTCGACCTCCTCTCCTCGCTCCGGCTCGACTCGGGCCCGCCGCTCCACTACGTGGCGGCGAAGCTGCTCCTCCTGCCGTTTCCGGCGCCGGGGACGGCCGACGTCGTCGTTCGCCTCCTGTCCGTCGCCGCGTCCCTGCTGCACGTGCCTCTCCTGCTGCGGATCGGCCGGCGCCGCGGGGCCGCCCGCGCCGGGCTCGTCGGGGCGGCGCTCTTCCTCCTCTTCCCTCTCGCCGCGTCTTCCGGCGCGGAGGGGCGCGGATACGCCCTCGCCTCTCTCCTCGCGCTCGCGACGTTCGAGCGGCTCCTCTCCCTGGCGGAGGCTCCGCGGCCGCGCACGGCGCTCGCCGCCGGCCTCCTCGGGGGAGCCGCGGTCCTGACGCACTACCTGGCCCTCCTGCCGGTCGCGGGACTGCTGCTCGCGGCCCTCGCGCGAAGAGAGGGGCGCCGCCTCGTCGTCTTCGCCGGGTCGGTCGCTGCCGTGGTCGCCGCGGCCTGGCTTCCGGTCGCGCTGGGTCAGCCGCACGCGTCGATGGCCTGGAGCGAGGCCCGTCCGCTTTCGGAGCGGGCTCTCCAGTCGGCCACGAACCTCGGGCTGGGTATCCCGGTCGACCCGGGCCCGTCGCGCTACGCGGGACCGCTCGCCGCCGCCGTCCTCGGTCTCGCGATCGCCGGCGGCCGGCGTGCGCGGGTTCCGGCGGCGACGCCCCTGCTCCTCGGGGCGCTCGGGCTCCTGCCGCTCCTCGTCTACAGCCGGTCGGCTGTCCTGCCCGACCGGACCGCGCTCGTCTTTCTCCCTCTGGTCGCGCTCGTGCTGGCCCAGGCGCGCTGGAGCGAGGTGGCGCTCGCCTCGGGCGCGGCGTCGGTCGTCATCCTCGCGCTCTCGGTTCCCCATTGGGTCCGGCCGACGCCGGCCGCGGAGCTCGCCGCCGCGCTCGCGCCGAGGGTCCGCGACGGGGCTCGGGTCGTCGCCGCGGAACTGTGGGGGCCGGAGCTCGACTACCGGCTCGCGCGGGACGGGCTCGCGGGCCGGGTGACGTTCTTCCCGTCGGACGTGGCGCTCCATCCCGGCTGGTACTCGGACGCGGGGCCCGCCGAGGAGCGCCTGCGGGAGGAGTCGGAGGCGGTCGTCGGCGGCGTGGCCGGAGGTCGGGCGCTCTTCGTCTTCTCCCCGGCGACCCGGGCGGGTCTCGCCCTGCGCCGCCGGATGGAGGAGGCGCGGGCGGAGCGGGTCGCGGCGGCCGGTCCGTTCGAGGTCTGGGCGGCCGGCTTCGCCCGCGACGGGGGCGGACGGTGAGGGTCCTCCTCGTCGTGCCCCGCCTCCCGGGGACGGGCTTCACGGGTGACCGCGTGAGGGCGGAGCTGCACCTCGAGGCGCTCGCCGGGCTCGGCGCGCGCGTGACGATCGTCGGCGGCGTGCCACCGAACCGTCCCGTCGCCGCCGTCGCCGGGACGGAGGAGGTGCGGGGCGTCCCGGTCCGGGTGTCGGCCCTTCCTCTCCACCTCGTCCGCGCCGCTTTCCGAGGCTGGCCGCTCCAGACCGCGCTCTTCGACGGGGACTGGAAGCGAGCCCTCGACGGGACGGGGCCGTTCGATCTCGTCGTCCTCCTGCTGGCGCGCCTCCACCCGCGCCTGCAGCCTCTCCTCCCGAAGGCCCCTCTCGTCGTCGACTACGTCGACGCGCTCTCGGAGGCGGCCCGCCAGAACGCCGAGCGGGACCCGGCGCTCTGGCGGCGTCTCTACTGGAGGGCGGAGCAGGCGCGTCTCGCGCGCGCCGAACGGGAGGCGGCGCGGGGCGCGCGGCTCCTCCTCGCGACGACGCCGGCGGACGCGGCGGCGCTCCCCGAGGGGACGGAGGCGATCGCGATCGGCGCCCGAATCGGGCCGCCCCCGCCGAGGGAACGCGCCCCGGTCGTCGTCTTCAGCGGCAGGATGGGTTACCGTCCGAACGCCGTGGCCGCCGAGCTCCTGCTGCGCGAGATCTGGCCGAGGGTGCGCGAGCGCGTCCCGCGGGCGGAGCTCGTCGTCGGCGGCGCCGACGCCCCCTCGTCGCTCCGCCGAAGGGCGGCCGCGACGCCGGGCGCCCGGCTCCTGAGCCCGGTCTCCGACATGAGGGCGCTGCTCGTCTCGGCGCGGGTCGCGGCCGTTCCCGTCGACATGGGGACCGGAACGCCGAACAAGGTCTACGAGGCGCTCGAGGCGGGTTGCGCGGTCGTCGCCACGCCCGCCGCCGCCTCTCGTGCGGTCCTCGACGGCGTCGCCGCTCCGGTCCGGACCGCTTCGGGGCCGGAGGCCTTCGCGCGCGAGGTCGTGGAGCTCCTCACGGACGCGAAGGGGGCCGAGGAGCTGGGAGAGGCGGGACGCCGGTTCGTCGTCGCGCACGCCGATCGCGGAGAGATCGCGCTTTCCCTCGGGCGGCTCCTGCGTCGGGCCGCGGAGGAAGCGTGAGGCACGCGAGCCCCGGCCGGCGCGCCCTGCTCGCCGCCGGGGACGTCCTGGCCGCGGTCGCCGCCTTCGCGGCGGTCGTCCTCCTTCGCCGGCTCGTCCCGCTGCCGGGGACGGAAGGGGTCCTTCCGGCGGGGAAGGTCCCGCTCGACCCGTGGCCGTGGCTCGCCGTCGTCGGGCTCGCCGCCCTGCTGGCGCATTCGCTCGCCGCGACCTGGTCCGAGCCGCTCGAGACGCTCCGGGAGAGGGGCGGCCTCTTCGTCGCGTCGGTCCTGACGGCGCTCTTCCTCGTCGGCGCGTTCTTCCTCCTCTCCCGGGCGCTGCCCCGGACGGTCGCGCTCCTCTACGTCCCCGTCGCCTGGAGCCTCCACGCGCTCTTCCGGGCCCTGGTGGACCGCGCGGCGCCTCCGCCTGTCCGCCGGGTCCTCGTCCTCGGTGACGGAGAGGACGCGCGGCGCGCCGCCGCGGCGCTCGAGGGGGGCGAGGCGCCGGGGTACACCCTCGTCGACTGGGTCCCCGACGGGGCGGGGGCGATCGCCCTCGGCCGGGGGCCGGGCGCGCCGCACCAGGTCGACGACGTCGTCCTCGCCTCGGGCAACCCGCGCGAGCGCGAGGCGTTCGCCTCTCTCGTGGAGCGGAGCGCGGCGGGAGGCTTCGAGCTGTGGCTCCTTCCGGGCCTCGCGGACGTCGTCGCCTCGCACGTGGCGACGCGGAGCCTCGGCGACCTGCCGTTGACGCGGGTCGCCGCGCGGGGCGCGTCGGCTCCCGCGTTCGCCCTCCGGAGGATCCTGGACCTCGTCCTGGGATTGCCGCTCGCGCTGCTCGCCGCGATTCCGGTGGCGGCCGTCTCCCTCGTCGTCGTCCTCGAGACGCCGGGCCCGGCCTGGATCCGCCAGCGCCGCGTCGGACGCGGCGGCCGGGAGCTCCACGTCTGGAAGATCCGGACGATGCGGGCGGACGCCGAGAAGGAGACGGGCCCGGTCCTCTCCCGGGTCGGCGACGAGCGCGTGACGCGCGTCGGCCGGCTCCTTCGCAAGGCCCGGCTGGACGAGCTGCCCCAGCTCCTGAACGTCCTGGGCGGCTCGATGAGCCTGATCGGGCCGCGCCCCGAGCGGCCCGAGCTCGTCGCGACGTTCGCGGCGGAGGAGCCGCTCTACCGCCTCCGCCACCTGCTGAAGCCGGGCCTGACCGGCCTCGCGCAGGTGATGGGCGCCTACGCCACGAAGCCCGACGTGAAGCTCCGCTACGACCTCGGCTACCTGTTCCAGTGGAATCCGGTCCTCGACCTGTTCGTCCTCGTCCGGACGGTGACGACGGTCCTCCGGGTCAGCGGAGTCTGAGCGGCGGCGGTGCCGGTGGCGGCGCCCCGCCGGCGGCGAGCGCGGCCTCGAGGCGCGCGACCTCGGCGACGACGCCTTCGGGGTCGCCGGCCGGGGGGATCGCGGCGGCCAGGCGCGGGAAGACCCACACCGCCCGCAGGAAGAAGGGGCGGGCCGCGTGGTCGTCTCCGCGGGCGATCGCGAGACGGCCGAGGTTCAGGAGCGTCTCGGCGCGCTCTTCCAGCTCGCGCGAACGCTCCATCGACGCGACGGCGCCGGCAGGGTCGGCCCCCGCGGCGCGCGCCGTGCCGAGAGCCAGGTGGGCGGTGGCCGACCTCGGACGGAGCGCGACGGCCCGGCGGGCGTCGGCGAGGGCCGAGGCGACGAGCGCGCTGCGCCCCTCCCCCGAGGCGCCCGGGACGAGCCGGAGCGCGGTCTCGGCGCGCGCGAGCGCGCGGCCGCCGGCGAGGCGGACTGCGGCGCCGGTGGCGAGAAGGAGCGCCAGGAGCGCGAGGGCCGTGCGCCCGGCGCGCCCGGAGGGGAGCGGGACAGAGCCCCCGCCGCGCGCGAGCGCGAGCCCGGCGAGAAGAGCGAACGGACCGGACACCGGGACGATCTGGATCGGGAAGTTCGCCAGCGAGAGGACGAGGACCGCCGCGAGCGAAGCGAGGAGCGCCTCGGCGGGAAGGCCTCCGGGCCTCTTCCCGGCGCGCTCTCGCCGCGTCGCCGCCACGAGGGGCACGAGGAGCGCCGCGAGGACGAACGCGAGCGCGACGGCCGCCGGGACGCCGGCCTCCGCGGCGACCGTCAGCGGGTCGTTGTGAGCGTTGTCGAAGTGGGCCGAGGCGGAGCGGTGGACGAGGCGCCGGCCGGCTCTCTCCTCGGCGGCGAGGCGTGCCCGGACGAAATCGGCCGAGAAGCCGCCGGGACCGACGCCGAGGACGGGGTGAGCGCGGACGGTCTCGAGCGCCGCGAGGACGCCGATGTCCCGCTGCGTCGTGAGCGCTCCGACCTCGCCGGCGGCGAGCTTCTCCGAGACGCGCGACAGGACGCCGCCCGCCTGGAGGAGCCCGAGCAGGACGAGCCCGGCGCCGAGCGCGGGTAGGAGGCGGCGGCGCAGGTCGGCGAGCACCAGGACCGCCGCTCCCGCGCCGAAGGCGGCGATCGGAGCGAGTGTGGCGGCCGCCGCGAGGCCGGCGAGCAGAGCGGCGAAGGCGAGGGCCGAGGCGAGCCGCCGCTCCCCCCGGGCGAGCGAGGCGGCCGCGAGGAGCGCCGGGACGACGAGCGCGGCGCCGACGTCTCCCGGGTTGCCGATGAGCGCCGTCGCGAAGAAGCGCGGCTCGGGGGCCTGGACCGGCAGCCGGAAGAGGCCTGCGAAGCGCTGGAGGGCCGCGAGGAGCCCGGTGAGGGCGCCGCACGCGACGAGGAGAGCGAGTGCTCGCCCGGCGCTCGCCTCGCCCGGCCGGGTCGAGCCCCAGGCGAAGAGGGCGAGCGCGGGGAGGACGGGGAGGAGGTCGAGAGGGTCGCGCCCGCCGAGGACGCCGGCCGTCGCCGAGGCGGCGAGGAGAGCCAGGAAGACGGGGAACGCCACGAGGGCGAGGCGCGCTCCCCGGCCGGCCGGCTCGCGGGTCGCGGAAGGGCTCCCGTACGCAAGCCCCAGGAGGACGAGGACGGCCCCGGCCGCCTGGGCGGCGAGCTTGGCGTCGCGGGTCGCCTGGGCCGAACCGAGAGCCAGGACGAAGAACGGAAGCGAAAGCGCCACGAGCGTGCCGAGCGGTGCCAGAAGCTCCCGGCCCGCCGCCGTCGCGTCTTCCGGCCCGTTCCTCATCCCGCGAAGAATAGCCGGGGCGGTCGATTGGTAAAGTGAGGGTGTGCCGATCCTGAAGCCGGAGCCCGACCTCTGTCCCGACGACCTCTTCGCGCTCCCGGAGGAGCGGTTCCCCTGGTGGGTCATCCACGTGAAGTCGCGTCAGGAGAAGCTCCTCGCCCGCGAGTGCCGGCGACGGGGCGTGCCGTTCTACCTGCCGCTCTGCGAGCAGCGGAGCGCGCGAGACCGCCGCGGGCGGATCGCCTACGTGCCGCTCTTCACCGGGTACCTCTTCGCCCGGGGGGACCTCGAGCACGAGCGGCTCGAGATCCTGAAGACCAACCTCTGCCTCCAGGTGCTCGCCGTGCCCGACCAAGAGGGGCTGTCGGCCGACCTCGCGCAGGTCCGGCGCCTTCAGGAGATGGGCATGCCGCTCGTCCCCTGGCCGGAGCTGACGAAGGGCTCGGCCGTCCGGATCGCCGAAGGTCCGTTCCGCGGGATGACGGGCCGCGTGACGAAGCTGAAGGGGAGAAGCCGCTTCATCGTCTCGGTCCGCTTCATCCACCGGTCCGTCTCGGTCGAGATGGCGCGGGACGCGCTCGTGCCGGCGGTGCTGGAACGCCCGACGAGGCGCTGAGGGCGAGGACCTTCCCGAGGAGGCCGCCCCGGGGCTCGGACTCGAGATCGCGGGGGAGGACGAGCCGAACCGGGACGCTCTCGTCCGTCGGTCCGGCTTCCTCGACGTCGAAGACGTCGACGGCGTAGAGCCGCTCGAGGACCGAGTGCCTCACGCGGCCGAGCGGCGCGAGCCGTCGCGCACGACGGCCGGCGAGTCCGGGCCAGGCGGTGCGGAGGAGGCGGGCCGCGTCGGCCTCCGAGGGGAGCTCGAGCATCGGGACGACGAGGTGTCCGCGGACGAGGTGCCCGTCGGCGACGAGGACGAGCCGGTCGTCCCGGCGTGCGACGCCGGCCGCGAGGCGAAGCCGGACGGCGGGCTTGCGGGCGCGCGGCGCGGGGAGCTCCTCCGGACGCCCGAGCGCGAGGGCCCGGCAGCCGGCCCGGAGCGGACAGTCGGGGCAGCGCGGAGCGCGCGGGAGGCAGACGAGGGCGCCCAGCTCCATCAGCGCCTCGTTGTGCTCGGCGGGGCGCCGGCGGTCGAGGAAGTCCGCGGCCGCTTCGGCGACGGCGGCTCCGGAGCGTCCCGACCGGCCGTCGCCGGGAATCGCTCCGAGCCTCGAGAGGACGCGGGAGACGTTGCCGTCGACGAGGGGGATTGGGACGCCGAAGGCGAGCGACGCGACGGCCGCAGCCGTGTAGGGCCCGACGCCGGGAAGCGCGCGGAGCTCGTCCACGGTGCGCGGGACGAGGCCTCCGCGCTCGGCGACGAGGCGCGCGGCGCGGTGGAGGTTGCGCGCGCGGGCGTAGTAGCCGAGGCCGCTCCAGGCGGCGAGGAGCTCCCGCTCGTCGGCGGAGGCGAGCGCCTCGACGGTCGGGAAGCGGGCGAGGAGCCGCTCGAATCGCGGGGCCCCGGCGGCGACGGTCGTCTGCTGCAGGACCGTCTCCGACAGCCAGACCGCCCACGGGTCGCGCGTCCTGCGGAACGGCAGGTCGCGGCGGTGCTTCCGGAACCAGCGAAGGAGGGCCGCACGAAGGGCCGCGGGATGCGGCCCGGGCCGCTCGCCCTGCGATCGGCGCATCGGCTCCTCAGTCGAGGTGCTTGCGGAGGCGGATGAGGCCCTGCCGGATACGGGTCTTGACGGTGCCGAGCGGCTGCCCGAGCCTCTCGGCGATCTCGACGTGGGTCATCCCCTCGAGGAACGCGAGCTCGACCGCCTCGCGCTGGGTGGCGGAGAGCTTCGCCATCGCGGCCCGGACCGCGTCGCGGTTCTGCCGGAAGGAGACCACCTCGTCGGGCGCGGCCTTCTCGTCGAGCGGGTCGATGTTCAGGTCGGGGTCGTCGATCGAGACGGTGCGGCCTTCGCGCCGTTTCCGGGCGCGGAGACGGTCGATGGCGCGGGAGCGCGCGAGGGTGAAGATCCAGGCCGGAGGGGCCCCGCGCGAGGGATCGTAGCGACCAGCCTGGCGCCAGACCTGCCAGAAGACGTCGAGGGCGACGTCCTCTGCTTCCTCGGAGCTCTGGAGGACCTTCCAGACGAGGGAGTAGACCGGCGCGGAGTAGCGCTTGTAGAGGAGGTCGAGGGCGGCCTGGTCCCCTTGCCGGATGCGCTCGACGAGCTCGAGGTCCGTGGGACCTCCGGCCGCCGTCGCCACGGCCGCGACCGTACCGGGAGGCCTTTCCATCGCGCCCGAGGTTACAGGATTTCGACGAATCGAAACGTGGCGAAGGCCGACGGCACGTGGAAGTCGGGCGGCGTGGCGCGCCCCGTCGGCGCGAGCGTCTCGAAACGAAGGCTCCGTCCGCGGGCGATCCGCGTGAGGTTCCCGCGCCGCTCTTCTCCGGGCCGCGGCCGTCCGAGGGGAGGCGTCAGGACCGCCCAGGGAACCGATATGCCGCACCGCCAGCTCGTCCAGCGGGTCGCGGGCTCGTTTGCCGGCGACCCCTCGACGCGGATGCGCAGCCCCGGCACCGGCACGCCGCGGACGACGTGCCACGTCTCGCGGCTCGCATGAGGATTCGCGATGCGGGCGGTGTAGTGGATCCCTTCCGGGTTCACGACGACCTCGAGGTAGCGGGAGGGCTCGGCGGCGTCGGCCCAGAAGAGCTCGACGCACTCGTCCTCCCAGACGTTCCCGTGAAGCCTCCGGCTGCGGACCCGGAGCGGCGGCTCGGCGCGGACCTCGAAGAAGACGTGGAGGTGCCGGATTCCCCCGAGGAGGCCGACGCGCGTCGCGTCCGCCTCCGGCGGCTCGCCGCGGAGGCCGCCGAGCGGGTGGAGCTCGAGGTGCTGCTGCGCGTCGGACCGTCGGGCGGAGCTCGCCAGGAGCGGAACGGTGAGGACGGGCGGCGTCACCTCGCCCCCGGCGGAGAAAGACCGAGACGCGCGGCGACGCGCGCGGCGACGTCGACGGCGCGGACGAGCGGCAGCCGTGCGGGGTCGAGCCCGCCGCCGACGTGGAAGAAGATGCCGTCGAGGGCGGGGTCCGGAGCGTAGCCGTGCTGGCCGGCGACGTCGGCCGGGAGAAGGACGGGCGCCTCGGCCCCGAGCCTCGGGAAGCCGCTCCGGAGCGCGGTCCCCTTCCCGGCCAGGAGGAGGAGGTCTCCGACGTTCGGGTGGTCGAGCCCGAGCGTCGCCGCCTCGCCGCGCAGCGCGACGGTCTCGAAGAGCGGTGCCCCCGTCTCGTCCTTCAGGTCGCGCAGGTGGCTCGCGATGTCGGCGAGGACCCCCGCGCCTTCCTCCGGCGACAGGACGCCTCCCGGCATCTCCCCCGCGCGGTTGAGGACGACGAGCGCGGTTCCGCCGGAGACGGCGACGTCGGCGGGCGAGTCGGCGCGAACGACCGGCCGTCCGGCGAGGTCGTCGGTCGTGATCCACCCCTGTCGGCGGAGGATCTCGGCCGGATGGACGACGCGCCGGACCGGCCGCTGACCGTGGTCCGAGAGGAAGAGGACGTCGCCGCCGAGCTCCAGGAACCTCAGGTAGCGCGCCGCGGCGCGATCGGCGATCCGCCATGTCTCCCTCATCGCGGCTTCGGCCCGCTCGGCGTGGGCCGCGTCGAATCCGGCGGCTCCCGGCTCCGGCGGCGTCAGCTCGTGGCCGACCTCGTCGAGGAGCGGCTGGTAGCCGAGGAGGACGTCCCAGTCACCGCGCCGCTCGGCGACTTCGTAGGCCGCGGTGAAGAACTCCGAGAAGCGGCTCGCCATCTCGAGGAAGGACTTCACGTCGGGCTCTCCCGAGAGGAGAGCCCTGTCCGGAGGGCCCGGCCAGAACCCGCAGCGCCGATCGAGGGTCCGCTGGAAGTCGTCTGGCCACGCCTCGGTCTGGCCGATCCCGCCCACGTAGAGCTCGACGCGCGAGGCGTCGGGCGCGAGGCGGAGGAGCTTCACCCACCGCCCGCGAAGGGCCACGCCGTCGGACCTCTCCGAGAGCGCGAGCCATTCACCCGGTCGGAGTCGGCCCTCCAGGCCGCCGGTCTCGTCGAGGGCGGCGAGGCCGTCGTACTCCCGTCGCCCGTCGTCCCGCGTGTCCACGACGACGAAGAGGAGGGATCGCGGGGCGGCGCCGTCGCGGCCCCGGGCCGGCTCGACTCGGACGAGGCGGGGCGGCGAGTAGCTCCGGACCTCGGGCGGAAGGGCGATCGCCGCGTCGGGCAGGACCGCTCCCTCCTCCGGCCCGCGCCAGACGAAGCCGGGCGAGCGAAGAGAGGCCCACTTCAGGCCGACCGGAGTCGACGAGCGCGTCGACGCGCCGGAGACCCCGGGCCAGGAGAGGGCGGCCACGCGGTGCCCCTGGCGCGCGAGCGCCTCCCAGAGCGTCTCGACCGCCGGCTCCGCCGCGAACCCGTCGACGCGGGCCTTCAGGGGGCCGCCCGCGGGCCAGTAGGTGTTCGAGACGATGCCGGTCGCCTGCGGGAGAGCGCCGGTCGAGATCGAGGCGTGGGCGACCGCGGTGAGGGACGGCGTGACGGTCTGCAGCCGCTCGGCGGAGACGCCCTCGCGCTCGGCCCTGCGGAACCCGTCGGGGGAGAGCGCGTCCCGATGCCGCGCGTAGTCGAGGCCGCCGGCTCCGTCGAAGGAGACGACGACCATCCGCCTCGGAGGGTCGGGCGGCGGGGCGGGCGTCGCGGCGGCGGCGAGCAGCGGAGTGAGGGCGGCGGCGAGGCAGACGACGTTTCGGAGGCGGGACATTCGCGTCAAGCCTACCTCGTCTCGAGCCTCCGGAGTGCCGTCCGAAGGGCGGCCCCTCGCCGGCGCGCCCGGGCGACGGCGCGTCGGGCCTCCTCCTGGAGCTCCCGGCCGAGATGGCCGAGACGGGGGTCGTCCGCCGCCGGGCCGGCGGTCCGGAGCCGGACGGCGAGCTCGAGCAGGTCGTGCGCCTCGCCGGCCGCGTCCTGGAAGGGCCGGAGACGGTCGAGAAGCGGTGCGGCCCGCGGCTCGAGAGCCTCGAGCAGCTCCAGCGCGTAGCGGAGGCGCTTGGCCGCGATCCGCGCGCGGTGGAGCGTGCGGGAGGTGGGAGGGAGGAGCGCGGCGAGGCGCTCGAGACGCCGGCGGAGACGCCGCCCGGCGCGCCTCCGCAGCTCCCTCCCGGCTTTCGAGCGCGGGGCGAAGGGTCCCCCGAGGGCCGCGGCGAGCCGCCGCCGCCAGTCGGTGACGCCCTTCGCCAGCCGCGCGATCTCCGCCGGGTCGACGCGGAGGGCGGGGAGCTCGTCCGGGAAGACCGTCCGAAGGAGGCCCTCGTCCCCGGCCCGCTCCGCGAGGAGCGTGCGACCGACCTCCTCGGAGCGGAGCGACGAGAGGCGCCGGCGAAGGTCCCGCGCCGCGATCCGGAGCGCGTCGCCGTCCTTCGCTTCCGGGAAGCCGCGAAAGAGGCGGCCGGTCGCCTCGAGTCGCCTCAGGGCGACCCGGACGTCGTGGACGAGCGACCCGTCGCCCCCGCGCCGGGCCCGCTCCCGGAGCTCGCGCAGGTTCGCGCTCCGCGCCTCGAGCGCGTCCTCCAGGACCGGGAGGATCGTGCGGGATCGACCGTTCGCCAGGGCGGGCCTCCGCCCCCCATCCTAGGCCCGAGGTGTGAAGTCTCCCCTCAGCCCGCCTCGCCCGACCGGCCGGGCAGCTCGAGCGACGGGTGGCCGACGTGGTAGCCCTGTGCGCGGTCGACGCCGAGCTCACGGAGGATCTCGAGGATCTCCGGCGTCTCGACCCCCTCCGCGACCGTCTTCACTCCGAAGCCGCGGCAGATCTCGGCGATGCCGCGGACGAAGACCCGATTCTCCATCTTGTGCGGCAGGTCCTTCACGTAGCTCTGGTCGAACTTGAGGGTCGACATCGGCAGGTCGCGAAGGTATCGGAACGAGCTGAAGCCGACGCCGAAGTCGTCGAGCGCGAACCGGAAGCCTTCGGAGGTCAGCGCGCCCGTGAAGTCCTGCACCCGACCGAGGTCGCGGAGGGCCGCCGTCTCGGTGATCTCGAACGTGATCCGCGAGGGGCGGATCCCCTTCAGGCGCGCGAGGCGCGAGATCTCCGCGACGAGGGCGTCGTCCTCGAAGTCGAGGCCCGACAGGTTCACGGAGACCTCGAGGTCGGGCGAGATCCGCTTGCGCGACGCGACGAGGGCGTCGAAGACGCCCGCGATGACGACGCGGTCGATCGCGGTGACGAAGCCGAAGCGCTCCGCCGCGTCGAGGAACTGGTCGGGCCGCACGAGCGTGCCGTCGTCCTCCCGGAGGCGGACGAGCGTCTCCGCCGCGACGATGCGGCCGGTGGCGACCTCGGCGATCGGCTGGTAGACCGGTACGAATCGGGCGCCGGCGAGCGCGGTGCGGATCCGGTCGGCCTGGCCGTGGAGGAGGCCGATCCGCTCCCGCTCCCGTGCGTTCGGGTCGTGGAGGATGAAGCGGGCCCGGCCCCGGGCCTTCGCCTGGTGCATCGCGAGGTCGGCCGCGAGCATCAGGTCGGAGGCCCGCTGGCCGTGCGCCGGGTGAAGCGCGACGCCGACGCTCGCCGTCAGCTGCAGCCGCCTCCCCTCGAACGTCGGAGAGAACTCCGTCAGGAACCTCACGAGGCCGTCCGCCTCGAGGGCGGCCTCGGCCGCGTTCGTCTCGGGGGCGATCAGACCGAACTCGTCGCCGCCGAGCCGGGCGAAGACCCGCCCCGGCTGGAGGTCGGCGAGGAGGGCCTCGCCCAGGCGCCGGAGGTACTCGTCGCCCGCCGCGAGACCGTGCGTGTCGTTCAGCGCCTTGAAGTCGTCGAGGTCGAAGAAGAGGAGCGCGAGCGAGCGTTTCGCCCGGGCGGACTCCTCGATCGCGATCTCGAGGAGCTCCTGGAACGCCGTCCGGGTCACGAAGCCGGTCACGGGGTCGGTCGACGCCGGCGTTCCCTCGAGAGAACGAGGTCCCGGAGCGGCGTTCTTCTCGGCCTCGACCGCTGTGACGTCTCGGGCGACGGCGACGAGGCGCGCCGGCGCCTCGCCGACGAGGCGACGCGCCGAGACCCGGAAGACGCGCCGGCGGGAGCCGTCCTCGAACGCGATCCGGACCTCGAAGTCGCGTGCTCCCCCGGGTGCGGCCGTCGCCTCGAGGAGGGCGTCGCGGGACTCGGGGTCGTTCCAGAAGGGGAGGAGCTGTCCGAGCGGGGCGCTCGCGCCCTCCGGCGCGGGCGCCCCCTCCGCCCGGGCGGCGTCGTTCGCGGCGAGGAGACGGCCCGTGCCGTCGAGGACGGCCGCGGGGTCGGGAAGGCCGGAGAACGCGAGCGCCTCGAGCGAGGGCTCGCCGGGCCCCGGCTTCGGAAGGGCGACGGTGTCGTAGCCGTGCCGGCGGCGCCGCTCCTTCACGCGTCGCCGGCCGCGCGGGCCGCCTTTCCGGCGAGCGCGCGAAGGGGCTCCGCCGTGAGCCGGTAGACCTGCCACTCCGCCATCGGCACGGCGCCGAGGCGCTCGTAGAAGCCGATGGCCGGGGCGTTCCACTTCAGGACGCTCCACTCGAGCCGGCCGCAGCCCCGCTCGACGGCGAGCCGCGCCAGCTCCGCGAGGAGCCGCCGGCCGAGCCCGAGGCCGCGCCGTTCCGGGACGACGAAGAGGTCCTCCAGGTAGAGACCCGGCTTCGTCAGGAACGTCGAGTAGCTGTGGAAGAAGAGCGCGAAGCCGGCGGGCGCGCCGTCGACCTCCGCGAGGAGGACCTCGACGTAGGGCCGCGGGCCGAAGACGTGCGTCTCCAGGGCCGCCTCGTCGGCGAAGCACTCGTGCGCGAGGCGTTCGTAGTCGGCGAGGTCGCGGATGAGCCGGGCGACGACGGGGACGTCCTCGCGCCGGGCGGGGCGAATCGAGATCTCGGTCCCGTTCACAGGGCCGGATTATCGCGCGGCGCGCAGGATCTGGACGGCCACCGCCGTCGTGCCGTTGATGACGAACTGGATCCCGATGACGGCGGTGATCAGCGCCATCACCTTGTTCGTGATCTTCATCCCCGTCTCGCCGAGGCGGCGGGTGATCGCCGGCGCGGCGAGGAGGATCGCGAGCGTCACCGAGAGCGTCGCGACGAGCGCGCCCGCGAGGGCCAGCCGGTGGCTCGCGCCGCCCGCCTGCCCCACGAGGACCATCACGGTCGAGATCGCGCCGGGCCCGGCGATGAGCGGGATTCCGACCGGGACGATCGACGGGTCGCGGCCCGGCGCCGAGGTCTCCGGGACCTCTTCATGGCCGTGCTCCAGGGCCCGGAGCGACATGAGCGCGAAGAGGATGCCGCCGGTGATCTGGAAGGCCGGGACGGTGATCCCGAAGAACGAGAAGATCGCCCCGCCCGCGGCGCTGAAGACCGCCAGCGTGGCGAGCCCCGTCAGGACCGCGCGGACGGCCGCTCGCTGCCTCTCGGCATGGCGCAGGTGCGCCGTCAGCGACACGAAGACCGGCGCGCCCGAGATGGGGTTCACGACGGAGAAGAGGGACGAGAACGCGAGGACCGCGAAGGGGAACGGGGCGACGGGCTCGTTCATCGTACCGGCCGGGCCGGACGGCTATCATACGGGGCGCCCCGGGGCGACCGTCGCGGGACGCTCTCCGATGACACGGACCGACGAGAATCCCGCGGGCGGCCGGCGGCTCGCCCCCTACTTCGGCCTCCTGACGAGGCGCGTGCAGCGCGCGCGGCTCGCGGCGGCCCTCCCGCACGTCCGCGCCGGGGCCAGGCTGCTCGACCTCGGCTGCGGGCTGACCGATCTGCCGGCCCGCTTCCCGTCGTACGTGGGCTGTGACCGGAACCCCGTCGTCCTCGACGAGATGCGCCGCCTCCATCCTTCGGCTTCCTTCGCCTCCTGGGACGTCGAGGCCGACGAGCCGCCGCCCGCGGTGCGCGAGGGCGCGCCGTACGACGCGATCCTGATGCTCGCGATCCTCGAGCACCTCGCGGAGCCCGCGCGCGCCCTGGCCCGGGCCGGCGCCCTCCTCGCCCCGGCGGGACGACTCCTCGCGACGACGCCTCACCCCCTGGGGCGGCTGCCGCTCGAGGCGGGGGCGCACCTCGGCCTCCTCTCCCGGCACGCCGACGAGGAGCACGAGACGCTCCTCGACCGGGCCGGTCTCGAGCGCTGCGCCACGGAGGCGGGCCTCGGAGTCGTCTCGTACTCCCGCTTCCTCCTCGGCCTGAACCAGCTCGTCGTCCTGGCCCGCCGATGAGCCCGCGAGGGGCGCGCGCCGTCGAGGTGGCCGGCGCGCGGACGCACAACCTGAAGGGGGTCTCCTGCCGCGTCCCGATCGGGGCGATCACGGTCGTGACGGGGCCGTCGGGCTCCGGCAAGTCGTCCCTCGCCTTCGACACGCTCTACGCGGAGGGGCAACGCCGCTTCGTCGAGTCGATGTCGACCTACGCCCGGCAGTTCCTGGAGCGGATGGAGCGCCCCGACGTCGAGCGGATCGACCATCTCCTCCCGGCGATCGCCCTCGAGCAGAGGGCGCCCGCGCGGTCGGCCCGCTCCACGGTCGGGACCGCGACGGAGATCCACGACGTCCTCCGGCTCCTCTTCGCCGCCGCGGGGACGGTCGTCTGCCCGGCCTGCGGGCTCGACGTGAAGCGCGACTCTCCGGCGAGCGTGGCGGATGCGCTCGTCGCCGGCTTTGGCGAGGGGGCGCGGCTCCTCGTCCTCGCCCCGCGCCCGGCCGCCGAGCTCGCCGATCGCGCGCCGCTCTGGGTCCGCTCCGGCCTCTTCCGCGCCGTCGCCTCCGACGGGAGCGTCGTCTCGTTCGATGCCGGGACGCCGCCGCCCGCGGGAGCGGACGGCCTCGTCCGTCTCGTCGTCGGCCGGCACGTCCTCCGCGCGGGGGACGCCGAGCTCGCCGCCACGCTCGACGGGGCCTTCGCGGTCGGCGAGGGGACGCTCCTCGCGCGCGACGCGGCGACGGGGCGCGAACTCCGCTTCCTGCGCGGCCTCGCCTGCAACGGCTGCGGCCGGGCGTTCGAGGAGCCGACGCCGGCCCACTTCTCGTTCAACTCGCCGCGCGGCGCCTGCCGCGCCTGCGAGGGGTTCGGGCGGATCGCCGGCCTCGACGCGGAGAAGGTCCTGCCGGACCCGTCGAAGACGCTCCTCGAGCGCCCCTTCGCCCCGTTCAACACGCCCGCCTACGCGAGCGCCTACCCCGACCTCTGGCGCGCCTGCAAGCGGCTCGGGATCCGGAAGGACGTCCCGTGGCAGCGGATGACGTCGCGGGAGCGGGACCTCGTCTGGAACGGCGACGGCGACTGGTACGGCGTGAAGGGGCTCTTCGACTGGCTCGAGACGAAGCGCTACAAGGTGCAGGTCCGGGTCATGATCGCCCGCTACCGCGGCTACGAGCGCTGCCCGGAGTGCCACGGGGCGCGGCTGACGCCCGAGGCGCGCGCGGTCCGCGTCGGCGGCGTGACGCTCCCCGCGCTTTGCGACCTGCCGCTCGACGCCCTCCTCGACAGGCTCCGCTCCCTCCCGCTCGACCCGCACGAGCGGGCCCGGGGCGGGGCGCTCGTCGACGACCTCGTGAAACGCGTCGGGACGCTCGTCGACGTCGGGCTCTCGTACCTGACGCTCTCGCGGACGACGCGGACCCTCTCGGGGGGCGAGGCGCAGCGGGTCCAGCTCGCGGCGGCGCTCGGGAACACGCTCACCGGCACCCTCTACGTCCTCGACGAGCCGACGGTCGGTCTCCACCCCGCCGACACCGCGCGGCTCCTCGCCGTCCTCCGCCGTCTCGCGGACGCGGGCAACGCCGTCTGCGTCGTGGAGCACGACCTCGACGTCATCCGCGCCGCGGACCACGTCGTCGACCTCGGACCGCGCGCCGGCGCGCACGGCGGGAGCCTCGTCTTCGAGGGGACGCCGCGGGCGCTCGCACGCGCGTCGACCGCGACGGGAGCGGCGCTGCGGGCGGCGCACGCCGCGGTCGTCGCCGAGCGGCCGGCGCCGTACCCGCGCGGGGCGATCCGGGTCGTCGGGGCGCGAGCGAACAACCTCGCCGACCTCACCGTCGAGATCCCGACCGGGGTCCTCGCGGGGGTCTGCGGGCCGTCCGGTTCCGGCAAGTCGTCCCTCGTCGTCGACGTCCTCGCTTCCGGGGCCCTCCGCGCGCTCGGCCGGAAGGAGGCGGACGCCCTCGAGCGGGGGGCGCACGAGAGGCTCGAGGGGCTCGCGGCGTTCCACGACGTCATCCTCGTCGACCAGTCGCCGCTCGGCCGGTCGGCCCGCTCCAACCCGGCGACCTACACGAAGGCGTGGGACGAGGTGCGGGCGCTCTGGGCCCGGAGCCCCGCGGCGCGCGCGGCGGGGCTGACGAAGGGGAGCTTCAGCTTCAACGCGCCGGGCGGCCGCTGCGAGCGGTGCGAGGGGTCGGGCGTCGTCACGGTCGACATGCAGTTCCTCGCCGACGTGACGGTCGTCTGCGACGCGTGCGACGGGCGCCGCTTCACGCCCGAGGTGCTCGGCGTGAGGGTCCGCGGGAAGGACGTCCACGAGCTCCTCGGGACGACGGTCGACGAGGCGATCGAGCTCTTCGCCGACCTGCCGGGAATCGCGTCCCGGCTCGCCCCGCTCTCCGAGGCGGGCCTCGGCTATCTGCGCCTCGGCCAGTCGACCGCGACCCTCTCGGGGGGCGAGGCGCAACGGCTGAAGGTCGCCTCGTTCCTGAAGGCTGGAGCCGGGAAGCCGACCCTCTTCCTCTTCGACGAGCCGACGACGGGGCTCCACGCGGGAGACGTCGACGTCCTGCTCGGCGTCTTTCGGCGCCTCCTCGCCGCGGGGCACTCCGTCCTCGCGGTGGAGCACAACCCCGCGTTCCTCCTCGCGTGCGACTGGCTCCTCGAGCTGGGCCCGGGCGGCGGCGCCGAAGGGGGACGGGTCGTCCACGCCGGGAGCGTCCCGGAGCTCCTCTCGGGCGAGACGACGGCGACGGCCGTGGCGCTCCGGGCCGCCTCGGGCGCTCCCGCTCGCCTACAATCGGCGCCGTCGTGTCCGAAGGGAGTCACCGCTACGTCCTCGTCGTCGACGGCCGGGAGATCGAGCTCGCGGCCGGTGAGGTCACGCTCGGCCGGAGCCGCTCCTCGACCGTCCGCGTCGACCACGAGTCCGTCTCGAGGAGCCACGCGCTCCTCACGCTCTCGAACGGGAAGGCGGTCCTCAAGGACCTGAACTCCTCGAACGGGACGTTCGTCGCGGGCCGGAGGATCCTGAACGAGACGATCCTCCGGCCGGGCGACCGGCTCCAGCTCGGCGCCGCCGTCCTGGAGTATCGGCTCCTCGAGCCGACCGGGGCCCTCGGGAGAACGGCGCACCTGACGACGACGGCCGCCGAGGCGCTCTCGGCCGTCGCCGGGGCGCAAGGCGACCTCGGGGCGCGCTCCGACGCCGCTCCGGAGCCGTCCGCGAGCGCCGCGCTCGAGATCTCGGCCCACGAGCTCTTTCGGGAGGCGGACGAGAAGGCCCAAAAAGGGGGCCTCGCCCCGGTCGGGGCGGCGGCCGCGCTCGCGGCCGTCCACGGCTCGGGAGTCCGCGCCGAGCCGCCGCCCGTCCCGCTCCCGCCGCCGGAGGCGCCGAAGGGAGCTCCCGCGCCCCCCGTCCCGGAAGCGACGCTCTCCCAGTTCCCGATCCGGAGCGACGGGCGCCCGAGCGCGGTCCGCCCCGCTCCCGCCCCGAAGGTCCGTCGGCCGCGCTCCTCGACGTCGCTGTCGACGGCGGCGGAAGCGGCCGGTCTCTTCCCGCGGCTCCTGGCGACCCTCGTCGACGGCGTCATCCTCCTGGCGCTCGACCTCCTGCTCCTTTCTCCCGTCTTCCTCGTCTTCCTCTTCAAGGACGCCTTCCAGTCGACGGACCTCCTCCGCGACTGGGCTTTCCTCGCCATCGCGGGCGGCTGCGCGGTCCTCGTCCTCGGAGCGAACCTCTGGTACGTCGTCGGCGGCTGGGCGCGGACGGGGCGGACGCCGGGCAAGGCCCTCATGCGCCTCTCCATCGTCCTCGTCGCCTCGGGCCGGGCCGCCCCGGGGATCGGCCTCGGCCCTGCCTTCGGGCGGTTCCTGGCCTGGAACCTCTCCGGGGCGGTCCTCGGCGTCGGCCACCTCGTCGCGCTCTTCCGGAAGGACCGGCGGACGATGCACGACCTGCTGGCCGGGACGCGCGTCGTCCGCGGTCGGTAGGAGCGCGGCCTCAGCGCGTCTCGAGGAGAGTCCGGAGCGCCGGGGACAGGAGCGTGGCCTCGGCACGGGCCGAGCCCCCCTTGCTGCGGAACGCGGCGAGGCTCTCGCGGGCGCGGTCGAGGAGTGAGCGGTCCCGGCGGCCTTCGAGGACGAAGCGCCCACCGAGCGCCGCCGCTTCGACGAGGTCCAGCTCGCGGGCGTCGGGGGTCCGCTTCCGCTCCGCGCGGACTCGCTCGACGGTCGTCTCGAAGTCGCCGGCGGCGAGTGCCGCGAGCGGCCCTTCGAGCCGGGGCGGGACCGGCGTCGGGACGAGGAGGAGGGGCGTCGCGGGGGGCTCCGCCGGGGGCGTCGGGACGAGCTCCGGGGTCTCGAGCGCCGCGGAGACCGTCGGCGCCGGGGTCGGCGCGGGAGGGAGAGGCGTGGGCGCGGGGGGCGGCGTTGGCGTCGGCGTCCGCGGCGGAGGGGCTCGCCGGGCCGCCTCGCGCCGTTCGAGCTCGACGATCCGGAGCCTCCGGTCCTCGGTCTCCCTGCGATCGGGGAAGGAGCCGCCCGCGGCCGAGGCGCGCAGGTGAGACAGGGCCCGCTCTTCCTCCCCGAGCTCCATCAGGGCCCGCCCGAGCCAGTAGTGGGGATCGTAGTAGTCGACCTGGTGGCGGCTCGCTCCGAACCGGAGCTGGGGCGTCTGGTGGCCGGTGGAGAGGGCGGACTCGAGCTTCGGAATCGCCTCCCGGAACCGCCCCTTCTCGACGAGCTCCCGACCCTCGAGGAACGGCCGGGCGGCCGCGTCGCGCGGTAAGATACTTTGTTGCGGTGCCGGGAGGCCCGCCCGCGGGGCGAACGCCGCCAGGCTCAGGGCGGCCCCGAGGGCGACCCGGATGAGCCGGTCGCGTGAGGTGGAACGGGCCGAACGACACTTCATGGCGGCGCGCCGCGTCGAGTTTAGCGGCGGGGCGCGCGGAGGGGATCACGACGATGCCTCGAAATCTCGGTTCCGCCCGCGTGGCCCTGACGGCAGGGCTCCTGCTCCTCGCGTCCGGCGCTCTCGCGGGGCCGGTCCCGTGCCCTCCGGACCGCCCGGTCCTCTCCGGCCCCTCGGAAGTCCACCGGCTCGAGGGCTACTGGATCACCTGGACGAACGTCCTCTCGCCGCGCGGCTCCGGCCAGCCCGATACCTTCCTCATCGAGCGGTCGGAGGACCCGACGTTCCAGACCGGTGTCGAGCGCCTTCAGCCGACGACCCGGACGACGGCCACGTGGGGCCCCCCCGGAGGCGCCCCGCGCACGATCTACCATCGCGTCGCCGTCCAGTCCTTCTGCGCCGGGACCTCGCCGGTCCGGGTCGATTCGGCCGTCCTCGCGGTCCACGTGACCGACCAGTGCCGCCCGACGATCGGGCTCCCGCCTCCGCTGGCGAGCCCCGCCCTGCCGCCCGCGAACACGACCTACCTCGTCTCGTGGGACACGCTCGGGGCCGGGGAGCCGGGGCCGGGAGGCGGCGCGCAGGGCCTTCGCTTCCGTCTCCGGCGGACGGCCGGCGGCGACGTCACCGAGAGCCTCAACGACGCCGGCGCCGCCGCGTTCACCGACCCGCCGGGCGAGTACCTCTACCAGGTCCGGACCGAGAACATCTGCGGCGACGCGAGCCCCTGGTCCGAGCCGCTGCGGGTCGTCGTCGGCACGACGAAGACCTCGGCCCTCTTCCTCGTCTCGGCCCCGCGTCCCGTCCTGCTGCCGGTGGACGCGCGGGGCGAGGTCCGGGTGGCGTTCGTCGTGAGGAACGCCGGGAGCGAGCCGCTCGACGTGACCGCCACGGGCGGGGGCGCCGGTCTCACGGCCGAGCCCCCGACGTTCCGGCTCGAGTCCGGCCGCGACCTGCGGGTCGAGGCCCGGCTGCCGAAGGCGCCGTCGGCCGAGACCCCGTTCCACGGATCCGTCGTCCTCGCGGCGGACGGCGACGTCTCGCTGCGCGTGCCGATCGACGTCGCCACCCGGGGCCTCGACACGGGCGGGGTGCCGTCCGGCGAGCCCGACACCTCGCGCCCGGCGGGCTGGGACGAGGACGCCGTCGACGTCGACCGGAACGGGAACGACGTCACCCGCCTCCTCGTGAACCCGGGAGGCGTCAATGCCTACCTTGCCACGTCGGTCTCCGAGCCGTGGCTCGTCGTCTCCTCCGCCGACGGGAAGGCCTGGGACCGGCCGCTCGCCCCCGGCGAGTCGCGCCCGATCTGGCTGCGGGTCGACCGGAGCCGTCGGCGGGCGGCCATCGGGACGGAGATCGCGACGGTCACCGTCGTCACGGCGGGGCACGAAGGCGAGCCGAAGAGCCTGAGCGTGATCGACGACGGGCCCCAGGTGACCGGCGTCGGGAGCCCCTCGGCGAACGACGACATCCCTCCGCTCTACCTGATGAAGAGCCGGCTCCTCTTCCCGTCCCTCCCGAACGCGCTCGACGCGCGCGGCGCGGGCCGTTTCACCTCGGACCTCTGGCTTTCGAACGTCGACGCGCTCAACGCGATCCAGGTCGTCCTCACGCTGACACCGGCCGGGCAGTCGAACACCTCCGCCGGCGTGCGGCAGTTCGCGTTCTCGCTCGGCGCCGGTGAGACCCGCCGGTTCCGGAACGTCATCGGGACGATTTTCGGGTACGAGGGCGGCTGCTCGCTCGACGTCAGCTCCCCGAGCCCGACTCTCTCGGCCACGGCCCTCGTGAACAACAAGCCAGTCGTCCCCCTCGTGGCCGGCAAGACCGCCGCGCTCGACAGCGCGATCGCGGGAACGGTCCTTTCGACCGCCGAGTTCGGTTTCGAGATGCGGCCGGTCGCTCCCGGCGAAGGGGCGAGCCAGAAGGACCCCGACCACGTTGTCTCCGGGCTCTGGCACGATGCCCGGCGCCGCACGAACCTGATCCTGCGGGAGACGACAGGGAACGAGACGACCGTCCGGGTCGAGCTGTTCGACGGCGAGGGCCGGGCCGTCCTCCGCGACGGGATCCCCGTCGATTTCGAGAGAACGGTGCCGGGCCACGGGTCGGTCCAGATCAACGACGACGATCTCTTCCCCGCCGGCGAGTTCTCCTTGGCGTTCCGCGCGAAGGTGACGTTTCTGCGCGGCTCGATCGACCCGTTCGGGCAGACGCACGGCGCCGTCGTCCCGCTCGCGACGGTCATCGACGCGGGCACCCAGGACGCCGCGCTCCGGGTCGGTGTCTCCGAGAAGGCCCTCACGCCGGTGGCGGTGGGAAGCGCCCCGGCCGCGAGGGCGCTGGCCACAGCGAGCGCCCTGCCGTTCGAGGGCGGGCCCGAGCCTCTCCTCTTCCCGGCCAGCCACGTCACGGGCGCGGCGCTCTCGAGCGGGGCGCCGCCGCGCTGGAGGAGCCGCGTCACGTTCTCGAACGTGAGCGCGACCGAGCAGCGGAACGTGCGGCTGAGATTCCGGCCCGCGTCCGGAGCGCTCCCCGCCGGAATGCTGGAGCAGACGTCGGTCGTCGTCCCGCCGGGCTGGGGGATCACGTTCGACGACGTCCTCGAGCAGCTCTTCGGCCTCCCGGCGGGAGCCGAGGCGTGGGGGACGATCGAGGCCGACAACCTCGAGCGTTCGGACGGCTCGTGGCTCTTCACCTGGTCGGACGTCGACGTCCAGACCGAGACCTACACCGCCGACACGGAGGACCCCGAGCGGGGCGAGTTCCGGACCGGGATGGAGGGCTACTCCTACCAGCACGGCTACTCCTCGTTCCAGTCGAACCTCGGGACGGTCCTGATCGACGGCGCCGAGATCTCGGCCCGGAACCGTACGAACCTCATCCTGCAGGAGGTCGGCGGGGCCTCGTGCAAGCTCGCGGTCGGCGTCTACCGGCCCGGGGCGCTCGTACCGCTCGCGGTCCGGATCATCGACCTGAAGGCTTCGGAGTACCTCTCGCGGGAGCTCTTCCGCGACCTGATGCAGCTCGACCTCGACGAGATCGTCGACGCGCGGGTCGTCGTAAGGCAGCTCGACGGGGACGGTGTCTTCATGGCGTTCGTCTCGAAGATCAACCTCGTGACCGGCGACCCGGCGAACGTCTTCCTCCGCCCGGCCTCTGCAGGAACGGGGCGCTGACGGGGAGCGGGCGGGTGCGCGGTAACCTCAGCGGGGAGAAGCGCCCCGTGGAGGAGACCTGAGCCCGCCCGCCGTCGAGAGGATCGCCCACTACCGGATCGTCCGCCGCGTCGGGCGCGGCGGTATGGGGATCGTCTACCGCGCGGTCGACGAGCGGGACGGGAAGACCGTCGCGCTGAAGGTGATCCGGGAGACGGAGGTGGCCGGGGACGAGTCGGCTCCTCACGTCGCCGAGGCCCGGGTCCGCTTCACGCGCGAGGCCGAGATCCTCCAGGGGCTTCTCCACGCGAACGTCGTCACGTTCCACGAGATCGGCGAGGAGGACGGGACCCCCTACCTCGCGATGGAGTTCCTCGAGGGACGCCCGATCGGCAGCTATGCCGGCCACCCCTACACGGAGACCCTCCCGCTCCTGATCCAGGCCGCGAACGGCATGGAGTACCTCGCCTCCCGCGGGATCGTTCACCGCGACCTCTCGCCCGACAACGTCTTCGTCGTCGAGAGCGGCAGCGAGAAGACCGTGAAGCTCCTCGATTTCGGGATCGCGAAGCTCTTCGAGTCGGCCACGTCGGAATCGCTCACGGCGACCGGCTTTTTCCTCGGGAAGGTCGCGTACGGCTCGCCCGAGCAGCTCGGCTCGCTCGGCCAGGGCGCTCCGCTCGACTGGCGGAGCGACGTCTACAGCCTCGGCGTCATCTTCTACCAGGTCCTCGCGGGGCGGCGCCCGTTCGAGGGGCGCGCGCCGGTCGAGTACATCGCCGCTCACCTGAACCTTTCGCCGCCTCCCGTCGCCGCTCCGCCCGACGCACCCGCCCTCCCGATGGAGCTCGTGAGGCTCATCGGGCAGATGCTCGAGAAGCGCCGCGAGGCCCGACCCCAGAGCTACCGCGAAATCACCGAGCGGCTCGTGGCGATCCTCCGTTCCTCCGGTGCCGGAGTCGCGGGACTGCTCCCCGAGGGGGACGGCGCCGCGCCCCCCGGCGGGCCGGCCGCCGCGCGTGCCGCCACCTCTCCGACGCAGCTCGTTTCGGAGAAGCCGCGGAGCCCGGCCGTCCCCGCGCGGCGGGTCGTCGGCGTCCTGGCGGCGGGCGCGGCGCTCCTCGGGCTCCTCCTCTGGGGGGCGCTCCGGAGCGGGCCCCGCGAAGCGCCGCCCGCGCGCCCCGCCGACCCGGTCCACCTGCCGCCGGCAACGGCGGAGCTGCGGATCACGTCGATCCCGTGGGGCGTCGTCGTCTCGGTCGTCGACGTGGCAACGGGAAAGGCGGTCGCGTTGCCCGCTTCCGCCGACACGCCACTCCCGCTGGCCGTTCCTCCCGGACGGTACCGCGTCACGGTCGTCGAGCCGGCTCCCGGGACCGGCCGTGCCGAGACGGACGCGGAAGCCGCCACCGGAAGCCCCGCCCTCGTCGCGCTCACACTGAGGCCCCTAGAAGAGATCGTGGAGACCCTGCGATGAAGAAGCCCGTCCTTGCCCTCGCCGCCCTGCTCCTCGTCCGGATCCCGGCTCCGGCCCAGGTCGAGTCGGCGCTCCTGTCGAAGGTGACGTTCAACCTGACGAACCCGGGCGGAAAGTCGCTCGCGATGGGGGGCGCCTTCACCGCGATCGCCGACGACGCGACCGCCGGGATCGCGAACCCGGCCGGCCTCGGCCTCCTCTCCTCGTTCGAGGCCGGCGTCTCGGTGAAGCGGGTCGACGACGTCATCGGCCTCGTCACGGCCCGGTCGACGGCGACGGGTGGCCTCGTCGAGCCCTATCCGGACCCCCGTGCCGCCAACTCCGACATCTCGGGCCGCAGCTCGCTCGTCGAGTTCGCCGGGATCGTGATCCCCGTCTCGCGCCGGGTCGTCGCCGCGGTCAGCTTCGCCGAGAACCTGAGCTTCGAAGGAGACCCCGGTCCGGACGGCTACACCTACATCGAGCTCCGCGACAACCGCTCGGGGGGCTCCACCCGGAACGACTACCTGTTCGAATTCCGCGAGCACGGCGCGGTCTCGCTCCGGAACCGCGTCCTGGCCCTGTCCGCCGCATACCGAATGACGGACCGGGTCCGGCTCGGAGCGGGGCTGACCGTCAACCGGATGGAGCTGAATCTCCTCGGTGACGAGACGGGGGCGCACCGGATCGTCCACAGGACGTTCACGACGCCGACGGTGATCGAGACGAGGACCACGACGATGGCGATCCGGGACCTCGACCGGAGCGTGCTCGGCTTCGTGGCCGGGCTGCACGTCGACCTCGTCGCGGGCGGGAAGCTGACCGCGGGCGCCGTGTACCGTCAGACGGCGAAGGCGAACGGGACGCTGGAGATCGGCGGAGACGTCCCGGTCCCGCTGGCCGGACAGCAGAGCCGGCCGTTCTCGGCCCGCGTTCCCCGCGACGCGGCGGTGGGCCTCGCCGCCCAGCCGATTCCCGGACTGACGGTCGCGGCCGAGGCGCAGTGGATCGCCTACGGCGACTTCATCGACCGCTCCCTCCCGACCGTCTCGTACGCCGGACTCGTGGGGCCGCTCCCGGGCATGTTCGTGAGGGACCTCCTCGCCGAGATGACCCCGCCGGACGACGTCGTCGTCCCGCGCCTCGGGATCGAGTACGTCGCGACTTCGGGGAGCCTCCTCCTCGCGTTCCGCCTCGGGTACCACCGCGAGCCGGCGCGCGGCGTCACCGCGGACCTCGCCGCGATCGAGGAGACGACCGGGATGCCGTTCGACGTCGACGAGCCGCCTTTCTCCGGCAGCGTGAGGACGGTGTACGACGGCGGGCGCCCCGACGACCGCTTCTCGGGCGGCCTCGGCGCGACGATCTCGCGGAAAGTCTCGTTCGACCTCGCGTTCGACCTGGGCCGCTCCTCTCGCGTCCTGTCGGCCTCGCTCTTCTACCGCTTCTGACGGCCCGGCGCGCGAGGGGCGCGCCGGAGCCGAGCCGTTTCGCGCTTCAGACCGGGGCGCCGCAGGCGGGGCAAAAAACGTCCCCGTCCGCCGCCTCGTGCAGGCAGATCTCGTTCCCGGCCGGCGCGGGCGGAGGCGTTGCTTCAGCCTTCAGGACGAGCCACGCGGTCCCGTCCCCCGTGGAGGAGACCTGGACGCGGACCCGCCGATGTGCGCGTTCCAGGAGGAGGCCTCCCTCGTCGAACGGGCCGGCCGGCCGGCTTCGCTCGACGAGCCAGGCGAACAGCGGGTCGAGAACCGGGGCGGGGATCGGCCGAGAGGAGAGGACGGCGCCGCCGGCGTAGCTCCTCACGACGGCACCCCGGCCCTCCGCGCCGATCTCGACCGCTTCGGCCCCTTCGTCGAGGGCGTCGACGAGGAGCGCCCGCGCGAGGCGCCCGAACGGGTCGGTCTCGGCGGAACGCGCCGTCTTCGTCGACGGCTCCGCAGTCGCGGCGCGCGGGCGATCGCCGGCGGCCGGCGCGACGACCTGTTCGGCCGCCGGGCGCGCCAGATCCGACTCTTCCGGTGCGGCCGGGCCAGGCTCTTCCCACCTCGCCAGGAGGTCTTCCAGAATCGGTTCGGCCGTCACGTAGAGCCGAACGTCGCATCCGGTCGAAGCGACGAGACCCGTCTCCAGGACGGGGTTCCCGGGGTCGACGACGGCCACGTGGAGGACGTCGCCGCGGCGGTCGAACGGGAGCGCGCGGAGGCGCCGTCGCGTGTCGGCGGGGAGGGCCTCGACGGCCTCGCGGCTCGCCGCGGCGAGCCTCTCGCGGGAGACGCTCGGCAGGCCCGTCAGCCGGCAGAGCGCGTCGAGGAGCGTCTCCTCGCGGACGGCTCCCGTCTCGAGGAGCGCCCGGTCGATCGTCCCGCCGTGGACGCGCCTCCACTCCGACGCGCGCCGCAGGCGGCGGAAGGTGAGGTCTCCAGACTCGGCGAGGATCTCTCCCAGCCCCCGCGACACGAGCGCTCCTCCGTTGGGCGAAGAGTACACGGGAGCGGGGCCGGCGCGACCGGCCCCTTCATCGGTCGTCCGGCCTCAGCCGCGGGACCCGCAGCTTCCCACGGCGCCGGCCGCCATCCGGGCCTCGTCGGGCCGGAAGGCCGCCACGAGCTTCTCCGCGACGGCGGAGAGCCGGTCGCGGGTGCCGACGGCCCCGGCGGCCCGCTCGAAGGCCTCGAAGTCCGCAAGCATCTTCTCGAACTCCTCCGGGGTGAGGACCCGCGTCGACATCGGGTAGAGGATGTTGTCTTCCTTCTGGATGTGCTGGCGCAGCAGCGGCACGAAACCGCGCGAGGCGGCGAGGAACGACGCCCGCTCCTCAGCCGCGACCGGGCCCTCGCCGGCGCCGACCGCGGCGATCCGCCCGACGAGCTCGCGCCCCTGCCGGTGCTCGTGCAGCATGACCGCAACGGGTCCGGCCTCGGCCGAGAAGCCGCGCTCCACCATCCGCCGGAAGAGGATGTCCTCCTCCTTGCCGTGGTGCCAGGCGTCGGCGAAGCCCTTCAGGAAGCCGGCGTAGTCGCGGACGACGGCGCGCTCGAGCGCGAGGCCTCCCTCCACCTCGATCGCGCAGGTCTCGAGGGAGCCGAGGGCCTGCTCGATGATGCGGTGCTCGTCCATCAGGATCGTCAGGGGTCGGGACATCACGTCTCCTCCGTCGGTTTCGTCGTTCTCAATGGATCTGTAGATCCGTTGATATGGCAAAAAAAAGAGAGGCTCACGCCGCGCTCCCCGACCCGCCGAGGTCGCGGAGGGTCACGGTCCGGAGCATCCGCTCGTACTCCTCCCGGACCTTCTCCCAGTGGGGATGGAGCGGGCAGGGATCGTCGGAGTCGCAGCGGCCGAGGCCGAAAGCGCAGGCGTCCTTCTCGCGCCTGCCGTCGAACGTCTCGAGGACGGCCGAGATCGTCGTGCCCGCCCCGGTCCCCTTCATCCGGAAGCCGCCGCCCCAGCCCTTCTGGCTGACGACGAAGCCGCGCTTGCGGAGCTGGGCGAGGACCTTCGAGAGGTAGTTCGGCGGGATCCCGGTCTCCTCGGCGATCTCGCGGGCGAGGACCCAGCGCTCGCGGTGCGCCGCGAGGTAGCCGAGCGTCCGGAGCGCGTGGAGGGAGGTCCGGGAGAACATCGCGTCGTCTCTCAGTGGATGAGGTTATCCGTTGAGACGGTCCCGCGCAAGTGGCGGCGACCCGTCCCGCGGTCGCGCGGCCTCAGAGCCGCGCTCCGGCGCCTCGCGCGGGGAAGTACTCCCGCCAGCGGCGGTCGACGAGGGCGACCGTCGCCGGGTCGGGCGTAACGACGGCGGGCATCCAGCTCTTCATCCGTGCGTCGAGGACGATCGGCGCCGTCCGGGCGACCTGGTTTCGCACGACCTCGGTCCTCGCGGCGTGGACGTCGGCCCCCGGCTCGAATCGGGTGAAGACGTGCCAGAGGAACGAGCGGGCGTCTCTCGCCGCGGTCTCCGCGTCGTCCACGAGGGCAACGAGCGGCCAGGCGGCGACGGCCGGGTCGGCCGCGAGGCGCGCGGCGTAGTCGCGATCCTCTCTCCACGAAGGCCCCGAGACGCAGAGCGCGCCGCCGCAGAAGACGGCCGCGGCGCCAGCGCCCGCGGGAAGCGTCCCCTCGAACGCGCGCGGCAGGTCGCGGATCGGCTCGCCGAGCCCCGCGAGGACCCCCTTCGACCCCTCGTTCACTTTCGGGCCGGTGTAGTCGAGCGTGTCCATCGCGACGTTCGAGACGACGAAGAGGTCGGTCTCGAAGCGGCAGCGGGAGAGGACCGTCTCGAGGAGCGCGCGGAAGTCGTCGAGGTCCACGCGCTGGTCGGTGAGAAGGAGGAACTTCGTCAGCGCGAGCTGCCCCTCGCCGAGGATCCGGAACGCGGTCGAGATCGCCTCCCGGCCGTAGCGGTCCTTCACAACGGCCGCAGCGAGGGAGTGGAAGCCGGTGTCGCCGTAGGTCTTCAGGGAGACGACGCTCGGCATGACGACGGGGAAGAGGGGAGAGAGGAGCTCCTGGAGGAAGTCGCCGATCAGGAAGTCCTCCTGCACGGGTTTCCCGACGACGGTCGCGGGGAAGATCGCGTCGCGCCGCCGGTAGACCCGCTCTACGTCGAGGACCGGGTAGTCGTGCGCGAGCGAGTAGTAGCCGTAGTGGTCACCGAACGGCCCCTCGAGGCGGCGCACCCCCGGCGGGACCTTCCCGGTGATCGCGAATTCGGCGCCGGCGACGAGCCGGTGCGGGTGCCCCGGCACGCGCGCGAGCGGGAGCCTCTTCCCGAGGAGGAGCGAGGCGAGGAGGAGCTCCGGGAGTCCCTCCGGGAGAGGCGCGATCGCCGCGATGATGAGCGCGGGCGGCCCGCCGAGGAAGACCGTCACCGGGAGCGCCTCGCCCTTCGCCTCGGCGACGTGGTGGTGGAAGCCGCCCCCTTTTCCGATCTGCCAGTGGATCCCGGTCTGCCTCGCCTCGTGGATCTGGATGCGGTACATCCCGAGGTTGTGCTCCCGCTTCTCGGGGTGCTCGGTGTAGACGAGCGGGAGCGTCAGGAACGGACCGCCGTCCTCGGGCCACTGCGTCAGCGCCGGCAGGCGGGTCAGGTCGGGCTCCGTCTCGACGACCTCGGTCACGGGAGCGGCGGAGACCTCCCTCGTCCCCACCCTGAGCGCCTCGCGGAAGAACGAGCGGAAGCCCCAGAGCTTCCCGGCCGTCGGCGGGAGGAGCTCGTGCGAGGCGCGGACGGCGGTCTTCACGAAGTCGAGCGGCCTCTTCCCGAACGCCAGGTCGATCCGCTTCGCCGTTCCGAAGAGGTTCGTGACGACGGGGAAGGAGGAGCCCTTCGGACGCCGGAACAGCAGCGCCGGCCCTCCCTGCGCGATGACGCGCCGGTGGATCTCGGGGATCTCGAGCCTCGGGTCGGCCTCGGCCTCGATCTCGAGAAGGTCTCCCTCGGCTCTCAGGGCGGCGAGGAACTGGCGAAGGTCGTCCATCGCCGCTGAGGTTACGACGCCGCGGGCCGAAGGGCTCCGGCCCGCGGCGGCCGCTTTACTCGAAGTACCCGTTCACGTCGAGGACGACGTGCGTCGTGCCTCCCTCCGGCAGGCCGGCGCGAACCGAGAGCGAGCCGGTCGTGCCGAGGATCGGAATCGCGTTCATGGCGCGCGTCTTTCCGACGGTGACCGGCACCTCCGTCGTCCCGGAGACGATCGGGCCTCCGGCGAAGACCGAGAGGGAGCCGGTCGCGGTGGGGCTGACGACGGTGACGTTCGCGGCGACGGAGATCGCGGTCGAGGGGATGCCGCAGCGGCCGGCGACCGGGAGAATCAGCGTCTGCGCGGAGCCGAGGGGGACCCCGCCCGCGACGCCGCCGGGATCGCGCGTGTCGGCGACGCGGCAGGGAGTGACGGGGTGGAAGCCGAGCGGGATCGGGAGGGAGAAGAGCTCGTCACCCGTGACGCCGTCGTTGGCGGCAAAGAACATGCGGCCGCCGGAGCGAACCGGGGGCGTGCGGCCTCCTGTCGTGTACCAAAGTGGCGCTCCGCTCCCGATGCCCGGAACGAGGTCGGCGACCTGTGTCGTGCCGACCTCCGTCCCGTCGGTCCGCCAGTACTCGCGTCCCGAGACGTGATCCGACGCGGTGAAGAGCGCTTCGTGGCCCATCGTGGAGAAGGTACCGACGAAGTACGACCCGACGGGTCCCGGCGCGACGTCGCGGACGAGGGTCGTCCCTGCCGTCGTCCCGTCGGTCTTCCAGGGCTCGAGTCCGTGGATGCCGTCGTGCGCGAAGAAGAAGAGGGTGGAGCCGAGGAACGTGAGGGCGCCCGGTCCAGACCTCGCGGGACCCGGGCAGAGGTCTTTGAGAATCGAGGTTCCCGCAGAGGTCCCGTCTGCCGTCCACGGCTCGAATCCGTGGGTGCCGTCGTCGGCCCAGAAGACGAGTCGGTCTCCGAGTCGACCGGCCACGTACACTGACGAGTCGCCGGTCGGATTGATGTCGCGAAACAGCCCGGTGCCCGCCGCGGTTCCGTCAGTTCTCCAGAGCTCGGTTCCGTGAGTCGAATCCGTCGCGGAGAAGTAGAGGGCGCCGCCGAGTTCCGCCGCGGGCCCGGAGGATCCTAGGCCCGCCGCGACGGCGACCGTTCCCGCCGTGGTCCCATCCGTTCTCCAAAGGGCCCGCGTGGAGCCGTCAGATGCGTCGAAATAGAAGTGGCCGTTCAGCACGCCGACGGCGCCCGGGTTGCTCGATGCGGCGCCGGGTGCGAGGTCGCCGAGAAGGAAGGTTCCGTCGGCAGTCCCGTCCGTGCGCCAGAGCTCGAGGCCGTGGACGCCGTCGTCTGCAGGAAAGAGGAGGAGGTCGCCCAGCAGGCCGAGGAGCGGCGAATACTCGGCTTCTGGCTGGACGTCCTTGACGAGGAAGGTGCCGGACCCGGTCCCGTCCGTCCGGTAGACCTCGAAGCCCGTCGCGGACGTCTGAGCCGTGAAGTAGACGAGCGACGGCGTGACGAAGAACTCGCTGGGAGACGAGCTGCCCGGACCCGGCTCGAGGTCCTTCACGAGGACCGTTCCTTCCGGTGTCCCGTCGCTCCTCCAGAGCTCCCGGCCGTGTTCCGCGTCGAAGGCCGAGAACAGTACCGTGCCGTTGACGTCGGTGAGATACGCAGGGAAGGAGTCATTCGGCGGGAACACGGGCTCCAGGAGCGAGTAGGTGCCCGAAGGTGTTCCGTCGGAACGCCAGAGAAGGTCTGCTGTGCCCCCGATGGCGAACACTCCCGCCCCAGGTATCGAGAAGGACTGATATGGCGAGGCGTCCTCGTTGCCGGCCTCGATGGCTTTCACCAGCGTCGTCCCCGCCGGCGTCCCGTCGCTGCGCCAGAGCTCGAGGCCGTCGACGCCGCGGTCGACCCAGAGGAGAAGGGCACCGGGGATCGTCGCCGCGGTGGAGAGGGAGATCGAAACGCCAAAGCCCTGGACGAGGACCGTGCCGCCCTCGGTGCCGTCGCTCGCCCAGAGCTGCGAGCCGCTGGCGCTGAAGACACGGTCGCCGGAAGAGACGAGCGGACCGCTGCCGGTCTGCGGATGGACGAGAGCGGTCCCGGCCTCGGTGCCGTCGCTCTTCCAGATCGGTCCGTCCTGCCCGGCGCGGAAGTAGAGCGCGCTGCCGTGCGCGACGAGGTTCGTCGGGGAGGAGCTCGCGCCACCGGGAACGATGTCGCGGACGAGGACGGTCCCTGCGACGGTACCGTCGCTTTTCCAGAGCTCGATGCCGTGCGTGCCGTCAGAGGCGCCGAAGAAGAGCGTCCCGTCGACGTTCACGGGGGACGAGACCGCTGAAAGGTCCGCGACCTGGAACGTCCCGGCGGGCGTCCCGTCGCTCCTCCAGAGGCCGATGCCCGGAGACGACAGCGGGGGGCTCGCGAAGAAGAGAAGGCCTCCCGCCTCGACGAGGGAGACGTAGGTGTTCGGACCGATAGAGAACGTCCCGTCCGGCCCCGGCGTGACATCCTCGAGGAGCATCGTCCCGGCCTCGGTCCCGTCGCTCGTCCACGGCTCGCACCCGTGGATCCCGTCATCGAAGAGGAAGTAGAGGCGCCCCCCCGCGCGCGTGAGCCGGAAGGGGCCTCCGTAGGAGAACGGATCGGCGCCGACCGGAGTGACGAACGTGGTCCCCGCTGCGGTGCCGTCCGACTTCCAGAGCGAGACACCCCAAGGCGACCCCACGCTGAAGTAGAAGGTCCCCCCGACGTCGGCGCCATAGCCGGTGGGGATGTCCAGGAGCTGCCGCGTCCCGGCGGCGGTCCCGTCCGTGACCCAGAGACCCATCGACGGGTCGTAGACCGAGGCGTTCAGGAAGACCCTGCCGTTCGACACCCCGAGGATCCGGTCGAATCCCGCTCGGGACGTCGCCGTCGCGGAGCTCCCCGGGTAGATGTCCTTCACGAGCGTCGGGGCCTGGCCGAGGGCGCCGGTCGAGGTGAGGACCGCCGTCGCAAAGAGGAGCGCGGGAACGCGGAGGTTCATCGGGAATCCGCCTTTCGTTTGGGGCGCGGTGCTTCGATTCCTGCGCTCGCGGGTCTCACTCGAAGTACCCGCTCACGTCGAGGATGACGTGTGTCGTGCCGCCCTCCGGGAGGACCGCGCGGACGGAGAGCGAGCCGGTCGTGCCGAGGATCGGGATGGCGTTGAGGGCGCGGGTCTTCCCGACGGTGACGGGCACCTCCGTCGTCCCGGAGACGATCGGGCCTCCGGCGAAGACGGAGAGGGAGCCGGTGGCGGTGGGGTTGACGACCGTGACGTTCGCGGCGACGGAGATCGCGGTCGAAGGGATGCCGCAGCGGCCGGCGACGGGGAGGATCAGCGTCTGCGCGTTGGCGAGCGGGACACCGCCCGCGATGCCGCCGGGATCGCGCGTGTCGGCGACGCGGCATGGCGTGACGGGGTGGAAGCCGAGGGGGATCGGGAGGGCCCATAGCTCGTGACCCGACGTGCCGTCAGAGGCGGTGAAGAAGACCTTTCCTCCGGAGCGCGCGAGAGTGACGCGATTCCCGCTGAGGGTCCAGGAAACGGTCCCGGCGGCGAGCCCGGAAGCGAGGTCGGCGACGAGTCTCGTCCCCGCCTCCGTTCCGTCGCTCCGCCAGAGCTCGCGCCCCGAGACGTGATCCGAGGCCGTGAAGAAGACCTCGTGCCCCGCTGCGGCGAAGCTCTCGAGGAGCATCGAACCGGCCGGCCCGGGTGCGACGTCGCGGACGAGGACCGTCCCTGCCGGCGTCCCGTCGGACTTCCAGAGCTCATGGCCGTGGATGCCGTCGTACGCGAAGAAGTAGAGAGTCGACCCCAGGATCGTCCACCGAATCCCGAGAGACCTCGCCGGGCCGGGGTTGATGTCCCTGAGGAGAATGGTCCCTGCCGCCGTTCCGTCGGTGACCCAAGGCTCCGTTCCGTGTACGCCGTCGTCGGCCCAGAAGAACACCCGATCACCCAGGCGACCTGCGAAGGACGGGGACGAGTCTCCGGACGGGTTGATGTCCGCGAGGAGGGTCGTGCCGGCCGCGGTGCCGTCGGTTCTCCAGAGCTCGGTGCCGTGCGGCGCGGCGGAGGCCGAGAAGACCACGACATCGTCGAGCACGGCGCTCCCGCCGTTCCAGACCGGCATCGGCCCGACGACCGTCGTTCCCGCGGCCGTCCCGTCGGTCTTCCAGAGCGTCGTCGTCGCGTCGCTCGACGCGGAGAAGAGGAACGAGCCTCCAAGGGTGCCGAGCGCGAGGAGGTCGCTCGAGGCGGGACCGGGGGTCAGGTCCCCGAGCAGGAACGTCCCGTCCGGCGTGCCGTCGCTGCGCCAGAGCTCGTTGCCATGAATCCCGTCGTTCGGGGCGATGAGGAGCTGCTCGCCCAGGAGTCCGAGCATTCGGAAGTGCCCCACCGACGAATCTGGTTGGATGCTCTTGACGAGAGCCGTTCCGCCCTCCGTTCCATCGGTCCGGTAGAGCTGACAACCGGCTGAAGATGGGCATGCCTGGAGGTAGACGATCGACGACGCCGCCTGGAATTGCAGGGGAAGGGAACCGGCCGGCCCGGGAGCGAGGTCCTTCACCATGACGGTTCCTTCGGGACTCCCGTCGCTCCTCCAGAGCTCGGCTCCGTGCTCGGCGTCCGTGGCCGAGAACAGCAGGGTCCCGTTCACGTCGGTGAGCCAGACCGGAACGCCGTCGTTCGGCCGGAAGACGGGCGGCTGGACCGGGGCGGTCCCCGCAGCCGTCCCGTCGGACCTCCAGAGTCCGAAGGGCATGTTGCTCAGGAGGTGGAGCGACGCGCCCGGAATCGATACGGAGCCCCGGGGAGACGGACTCGCGTTGCCGGGCTCGACGACGGTCACGAGGGTCGTTCCGGCCGGCGAGCCGTCGCTCTTCCAGAGCTCGAGGCCGTCGACGCCACGGTCCACCCAGAGGTGCAGGGTTCCGGCGAGGGTCGTCGAGTTCCACAGGAAGATCGCCGTTCCAAAGTCGCGCACGAGGACCGTTCCGGCCGACGTCCCGTCCGAAGCCCAGAGCTGGGAGCCGCTCACCGAATAGAGGTGGCTCCCCGACACCACGAGCGGATCGCTCGTCGGGAACGTGTGGACGAGGACCGTGCCGACCTCGGTGCCGTCGCTCTTCCATGTCGAGCCGTCCGACCCGAGACTGAAGTAGAGGGCGCCCCCGAACGCCACGAGGGCATTCGGGGAGGAGCCGGCGGCGCCGGGGACGATGTCCCGGACGAGGACGGTCCCGGCAGGCGTCCCGTCGCTCTTCCAGAGCTCGGAGCCGTGCGCCGGGTCTGTCGCCCGGAAGAAGAGCGTGCCGTTCACATTCACGAGGGAGGAGACCGATTCGAGATCCGCGAGCTGCGTGGTGCCGGCCTCGGTGCCGTCGCTCCTCCAGAGTCCGTAGCCGAGGTCCAGGCGGCAGGTGAAGAAGAGCGTCCCGCCGACGTCGACGAGCTCGGAGGCGTAGTCGAGCGAGCCGGTGGACCCGGGCGTGAGGTCCTTCACGAGATTCGTCCCCGCCGTCGTCCCGTCGCTCGTCCAGAGTTCCGCGCCGTGTATGCCGTCGTCCACGGCGAAGAAGAGCCGGCTGCCGACCTTTGTGGGCTTCGAGACGTGTGCGATGACCGAGGGATCCGTGCTGAACCGGCTGACGAAGACGGTCCCGCCGGCCGTTCCGTCCGTTTTCCAGAGCGATCCGCCATCCTGGGCAGCCGCTCCGAAATAGAACGTCCCGTCGACATCGACGCCCGCGACGGGGACGAGGTCCAGGATCGCGTGCGTCCCCGCGGCCGTCCCGTCCGAGATCCAGAGGCCCTGGTTCCCGTCTTCCATTCCGTTCAGGAAGCCCTTCCCGCCCGAGACCCCGAGGATCCTCTCGAAGCCCGCGCTCGCCGAGGCCGTGGAAGACGTCCCCGGGTAGATGTCCTTCACGAGCGTCGGGGCCTGGCCGAGGGCGCCTTCAGAGGCGAGGAGGATCGTGGCCAGGAGCGGGAGCGGAAGGCGGGAACGCATCGCATACCCCCTGCGACCGCGGGCCCGTGGCGGGCTCCGGCCTCGTGTCGGCGTGGATCGAGCAATTCTACGCGCCAGGGGCGCGCGAGCGCGCGGAGAAGCTGTCGCGCGAGGCCGCTCAGCCGTGCGCTTCGAGGAACGGCTCTTCCCCGCCGTAGGACGACGAGCGGCTCGCGAGGGGCCCGGGGCTCCTTCGCAGCCCGTGTCCGGACTGCTCGATCGAGTGGACGACTCCGGGAGGAGGGGCGACACTTCGCCGGCGTGAACGACACGGATACGGCTGCGCGGCCCCGGAGAGGAGGGGGGCGTCCCCTCCGCCTCGCGGATGGGCTCGCCGTCGTCGTCGGAGCCTTCGTCCTATCGCTCGCGACGATCCGAGCCGCGAGGGTCCCGATCACGCACGACGAGGCCCTCTCCTTCCTCCGCTTCGTGTCGGCGCCCCTCGCCGAGGTGCTCTCCTTCGCCGGGACGGACGCCGCCAACAACCATCTCCTTCTGACGATCCTGGAAAGGCTCCTCGTCTCCGTGCTCGGGCCTTCGGAGCTCGTCCTCCGGCTACCGGTGCTCCTCTCTTTCGCCGCGGGCCTCGCGGCCTCCTGGCTGCTCCTGCGGGGGCGCTGCGCGCCGGCGCTCGCCCTCGCGGCGTTCCTCACGTTCGCCACGAATCGGCTCGGAATCGAGCTCTTCTCGCTCGCGAGGGGGTACGGTCTGGCCGTAGGGCTTTCGGTCTGCGGTCTCCTCGCGCTCGTCCGTTCGATCGAACGAGACTTTCGTCCGCGTCCGGCCGTCGTCGGGCTCACGCTCCTGGTCCTGGCCGCGCTCGCGCAGCTGACCCTCCTCGACGTCTGGGCGGCGGCCTCGGCCGCCTTCCTCCTGGTCGCCCTTCGGCGGTACGCGACGGGACCGGGAGGCGCTGCGCGGTCCGGCTGGCCGCGCACTCTCGGCGTCGTCGCGGTGCCGGCGCTCCTCTGCGCGGCGACCGCCATCCCGATCTCCTTCGCCCTGAGCCGTGGGGGCGCGCTCTACGCCGGCGGCCGAATGGGATTCGTGGACGACACGATCGGCACGGTCGTGAGGGAGACGCTCGCGCCGGCGCCCTGGGTAGACCTCCTGCGCGGGCCGGCCACGGTCGCCCTCCTCGTGGCGGCAGCCTTCGTCCTGGCGGCGGTCGGCATCCTCCTCTTCTCCCGGGCGAAGCGAAGCGGCGGGCCCGCGGCTCTCTTCGTCGGGGCGACGTTCCTCTTCTACGTTCTCGCGATCGAGGTGCAGGTCCGCGTCTTTGGGGTCGGATATCCCGTCGATCGAATGGCGCTTCCTCTCGTTCCGCTCCTCGCGTTCGCGACGGCTCTCGCGGCCGCGGTCCTCCTTCCGGGGGGCAGCAGGCTCGTCCGACGGGGAGCGAGCGCTCTCGCCGTGCTCCTCTGCGTCGCGAGCGTCGCGCAGCTCGCGGCCACGGCCGACGTCACCCGCTCGAGACTCTGGTGGTTCGATGCGGACGCTCCTCACGTCCTCGACGAGATCGGCCGACAGACGGCACGCTTACGGCCAGCCGAGGGGAGCGTGAGCGTCGGCTGCTCCTGGATCCTCGAGCCCTCTCTGAACTACTACCGGGTCGTCCGCGGGCTGACGTGGCTCCTTCCGTTCGACAGGAAGGGCCTCGCGGGAGAGCGCGACTTCCATGTGGTGGCGACGCCGGACATGGCGAGCCCGGAGGCCGCCGGTCTCGAGACGGTCCGGACCTTCGCTGCCGCCGGGACCGTCCTCGCGGTCGCGGGAGCCGAGAGGCTTCGCTCGGCGACGCCACCGCTCGTCGCGACCGGAGGCGTCCTCGAGCCCGTCGTTCGCGCGGCATCGGGTCGCCGCGAGGTCACCGTCTGGATCCCCGCGGTCGTTCATGCCTCGGGCATTGGTGGGGCGCTCTGGCGATCGGACCTCAGGCTCCGGAACCGTTCGGACGCGCCCGCGAGGATCGTCGTCGGCATGAGCTGGAAAGGGGAGCGCCCCCAGCGGGCCCTCGTCGTCGCCGGGAGCGGTGAGGCGCTCGTGCCGGACGTGGCCGGCCAGCTCGGCGTGGAGGGAGCCGGTCCGCTGGAAGTCCGGATTCGGGGCGACGTCGAGGTCTGGGCACGCGTGTACGACGGCGCGACTCCAAACGACGAAGGTGTCGCCGCCGGGAGCTGGTTCTCCGCGGTCCACGCGGCCGCCGGGCTCGGACCTGGAGCCGTCGGCCGGCTGGAGGGACTCGAGGAATCCGATCGTCGCCGTACGAACCTCGGAGTCCTCAACCTGGGCCCGTCGCCGGCGGAAGTCTCCGTGAGCTGGCTGGGTCCTCGCGGGAACGTGCTCGTATCCGAGAGCCGGACGCTGGGGCCCGAGGAGTGGCGTCAGGAGACGCGGCCTCTCGCGCCGCATGCCGAAGCGGCCCCGATCTGCGGGGCGACGGCTCGAGTCTCCGTCATCCGTGGCACGGGGATCGTCGCCTGGGCGACGGTGATCGACTCCGTCACACACGAGACCCGAGTCGTCTCAGCTCGTCGCGAGTGATCCGAAGGGGATCTCGGAGGCCGCCTCCTCCGATTCCCTGAGGCAGGCCGTCTCGGACCGCCTGCGCGGTGCCGCGGCGAGCTCGTCGCGGCGGCACCGCGGGCACCCGTGCTCAGCCGTGCGCTTCGAGGAAGGCCCTCACCACCGGGATCGCCGTCGAAGGGATCCGGTGGCCGCCGTGGTGGATCTCGTGCCGGGCGCTCGCGAAACGGGAGGCGAGGAGCGATGCGAACGGCGCGACACGCTCGAGGGGGTAGTACTCGTCGGCGTCCGTCGAGACATGAAGCGCGTGTGTCGCGGAGGAGGCGGCGGTGCCGGGGCCGGGCTCCGTCCACTCGCCCGGCAGGCCTCCGCAGAGCGCGACGACGGCGCGGAACGGATGGCCGTGCGGCGGGGCGAGGGCGAGCCGGTAGTCGAACGAGCAGGGCTGGCTGAACGCGACGAGCGAGACGCGGACAGGGTCGGCGCCGCGGGCGACGCTCCAGGCGATCGCTTCGGCGACGGCCGCGCGGTGGACGGCCTGGTTGTCCTCGTGGCGCGGGCTGACGCCCCAGTGGAAGCCGCGCGCGCCGGAGGGGCCGAGCGCCTCGCCGGGAAGGAAGGCCGACTGCGGCCCCTCGACGGCGACGACGCCCCACCCCTCCGGCGCCATTCGCGCGAGGAGCGGGAAGAGCGTCGCGGCGTGCATGCCGTAGCCGTGGAGGCCGAGGAGGAGCGGGAACGGTGGCGGCGCGTGCGGCAGGCGCGGGAAGAGCTGGAGCGGGACGGAGATCGAGGTCGTCGCGCGCGGTGGGATCCCGCGGCGCTCCATCATCGGGAATCCCCGGGCGGGACGATGCTCTCGAGCGTCGTCTCGCGCAGCGCGGAGAGGAGGGCGTCGCGGGCGGGGAGGAGGGCCGGACCCGCCGGTCCGGCCGGGACGTCGAGGAGCCGCTCGAGGTCGTCGGCCCCCTCGATCGCGAGGAGGACGTCGGCGAGCGTGATCTCGGCCGCGGGCCGCCCGAGGACGAAGCCGCCCGTCCGGCCCCGCTTCGAGCGGAGGAGCCCCGCGCGGGCGAGCTTCTGGAGGACCTTCCCGAGCCACGGCGCCGGCTCGCCGCAGGCGAGCGCGAGGTCGCGCGCCTCGCGCCCGGTCGCTTCTGGGCCGCATGGATCGAGATGCGGGAGCGCCTTCAGGGCCGTCTCGGCGGCGCGGGAGAGGAGCATCCGCGTCAGCGACAGGCCCGCGCGGGGAACGCCCCCCGACGGCCTCGAGCGGGCGTCACGCGGGCCTCACTCCCCGACGAGGAAGGCGTACTGCTCGGCCGTCAGCGGAACGACGGAGAGCCGCCCGATCGTCAGGAGAGGCGAGCCGGCGAAGGGCTTCGCCGCTTTCATCTCCGCGAGCGTCACGGGCCGCTTCAGCGGCTTGCCGGCCTTCACGTCGACGACCGTTCCCTTCGGGTCGGCCGGGTCGGG
>Ga0209604_1000389_pt1 | contig 41340 bp, 26 predicted proteins | sample AD_UKC097_MetaG_FD_184405 | JGI IMG/M metagenome (GOLD analysis project Ga0209604, IMG submission 184405) | Active sludge microbial communities of municipal wastewater-treating anaerobic digesters from USA - AD_UKC097_MetaG (SPAdes) (version 2) | ecosystem: Engineered > Bioreactor > Anaerobic >... | reverse complement strand
TTAAAACCTGAGTTTTTCACATATTCAATCAGCAGATTGGCCAGCAGGGAATAGGAAAACGATGAAAAGAAATGTACGGCAATTTCTTCCATGTTGATGCCCTTCAGCAGGGTAGCCATTTCTTCTCTGTAGGCAAGCTCTTTCACTTTGAAAGTAATTGCGGTGGCGCCTCTCGAAATCGCTTTTAATGCGTCGGCGTTGGCTTTGGCAACATCTGTTACTACTATATCTTCGCGGATGCGCCATACGTTGGAGTTTGCCCTGTAGCCGCGAACAAAAGGATATTCGCCGGGTAGCGCCTGCAGATGCGAAAGGTTTTCGGTGTGTTCGGCCCGGTAATAAGGTTTTATTTTAAGGCCTTCTATGGTCTTCCAGATAAGTTTTTTTTCATAATCTGCGCCTTTCAGGTCGGCCTGAATTTTTTCTTCCCACATTTGGGTGTCTATGGGAGGAAACTCATCAAAAAGTTTGGTTTGAGCAGTGTCTTTTTTCATTGCGTAATTTTTTAACGGTATTTCGTCAGAAATTCAAGGCAAAAATACAAATATATTAGTGCAAAAAACAGGTTTATTGATATTAAAATATTATTTATTTATTCTTGATCTTGTGAGATTCTGGATTTATAGCGTTTTCAGGCTTTCGGAAGAGACTTGTCAGTTTCAGTTAACAATTTTCTATGATGATATTACCATATCGCACTGATGTATGACAAACCAACTAAAAACATCCAAAAAGTACAAGACAGTATTTTCTATACCCGCCCTTTTTACTATCTTTGCTTTATAAACTTATTTTATGAATGATTTATATCCCTTGAAATTCACTCCTGTTTTTAAAGAAAAAATTTGGGGCGGCCACAAAATCGACCAGGTGCTGAAGCAGCATCATCCTCATTTGAATAATTGTGGCGAATTGTGGGCCATCTCCGGACTGACTGATTCGCCCAGCATGGTTTCCAATGGATTTCTCCGTGGCAATTCCTTGAATGATTTGGTGGAGGTATATATGGGTGATTTGGTGGGCGATGGCATATATGATAAATTTGGCGATGAGTTTCCCTTGTTGTTTAAGTTTATCAATGCCGAAGATTTTCTTTCGGTGCAGGTACATCCCGGTGACCAGCTTGCCATGCGCCGCCACTCATGCAGCGGCAAGGCCGAAATGTGGTATGTGGTGGCAGCCGACCCCGGCGCCGAACTGATCAGCGGATTTAACAGGAAAACCAGCAAGGAGGAATACCTGCAACACCTGGCCGGCAAATCACTTAAAGATATCCTGAACTTTGAAAAAGTCGGGGTGGGCGATGTGTTTAACGTACCAACTGGACACGTACATGCTATCGGACCGGGTATTTTGCTGGCCGAAATCCAGCAGGCATCCGACATCACTTACCGCATCTTCGACTGGGACCGTATCGATCAGGCGGGAATGACCCGCGAGCTGCATACTGACTTGGCTCTTGATGCAATCAATTTTGATGAAAAAGAGTCTTATAAATCCCATCCGCCTGTTACAAAAAACCGGCCGGTACTGCTGCAGGAGACTGAATTTTTCACGGTCAACCTGCTCGACCTGGATAATGCTCTTGAACAAGATTTTTATGAAAAAGATTCGTTTGTTGCTTATATGTGCCTGGAGGGAGCTTTTACAGTGGACTGTGGCGAAAGCCGCGAAAACGTTAGTATTGGAGAATCGCTGCTGGTGCCGGCCATGATTAAAAAGTTTACCATTATCCCTCAGCCAAGTTGCAGAATCCTTGAAACATACGTCAAATAAAAACATTATGAAGATAAGAAAACCCGTATTAAAACGAAAAAGTCAACCCGTTATGGAAGGCGCAGGCGTTAGGTTGCGCAGGGCATTAGGATACCACGATGTACCGGCTTTCGATCCTTTTCTGATGCTGGATGATTTCCGCAACGACCATCCTGAGGATTACATAAAAGGATTTCCCTGGCATCCGCACCGGGGAATAGAAACAATCACCTATATGCTGAAAGGCGAAGTGGAACACCAGGACAGCATGGGCAACAAAGGGGTGATTTCGGCCGGCGATGTGCAGTGGATGACGGCCGGCAGCGGTATCATCCATCAGGAAATGCCTCAGCCAGGAGGCGATGGCGTTATGCTCGGCTTTCAGCTTTGGGCTAATCTTCCGGCCTCACGCAAAATGATGAAACCCCGCTACCAGGAAGTCAAAAGCAGCGAAATACCTGAAATTGTTACCTCCGGCAATTGCAGCGTACGGGTGATCTGCGGAAGTTTCGAAGGTACCGCAGGGCCGGTAAAAGACATTATTACCGATCCGGTATTCCTGGATGTGAGGGTGCCGGCAGCAGGAGAATTTGTGTTGCCAACACCTGCTGATGACAACGTTTTTTGTTATGTTATCGAAGGTGAAGGGTATTTTGGCGAAGAAGGTTCCGGTGGTGAAAAAGCCGAAAACCGGGATCTGCTCCTGTTTTCGGAAGGTAGCCATTTTAGGGTACATACCCTCGAAAATGCAGTGCGTTTTCTGTTTCTGATGGGTAAACCCTTAAAAGAACCGGTGGCCTGGGGAGGGCCTATAGTGATGAACACGCAGGAAGAACTGCAGACCGCTTTCGAAGAATTTGACAACGGGACGTTTATCAAATAAACTTTTTATTTTTCAAGTATCACAAACTCTGTGCGGCGGTTTTTTGCCCTGCCGGCTTCGGTATCGTTGTCTGCCACGGGCTTGGTTTCTCCAAAACCCTTGTAGGAAAGTCGTGAGGCCGCTATGCCATGTTCAGTAAGGTAGTTATAAACCGATTTGGAACGGTTGTCCGAAAGTAACATATTGTCCTCGTCTTTGCCTATATTGTCGGTGTGGCCGTGGATGGCGGTTTTTATCTTCGGGTTTTCCGTCAGGAACTCGATGAAACCGTCAAGTATGGCTTCTGATTCGTGGTTTAGCTCATAAGAGTTGGAAGCAAAATATATGTCGTTGAGCTGATATGATTTGCCAACTTCAATGGGTTTTATCTCAAAATTCAGCTCCTGCACGGGTTCCGACCGTTCGTTGATGTTAGCGGGGATGAGTTTCGACTCGTAGGCGTAGTCGTCTTTTTTTACAGTCAGCACAAAGTTTTCGCGGGTATTGATGGCTATCACATATTTCCCCGTGAGCGAATCCACCGGTATTTTGGTGATTTTTTTGGTTTCCACATTTTTTATCTCTATACGCGCCGTGAGAGGCTGCTCGGAGGTTTCATCCTTTACGTCGCCCTTCACCAGTTTCATTTCTTCGGGACGGGCATCGGCATAGAGATCAAACTCATAGACATCCCAGCCACCCACGCCCACCAGCTTGGTAGAAGAGAAAAAAGCCGTTTTGCCGTCGAGGCTCACGAAAAAACCGGCATCGTCGGCAGCGGAGTTTATCGGATAACCGAGGTTGGCAGGCTTCTTCCAACTGCCATCGGCCTGAATACGCGAGTAGTAGATGTCAAAGCCGCCCAGTCCCATCAGGTCGGGCGAATCCGACGAAAAGTACAAGGTCTGGCTGTCGGTATGCAGAAAAGGTGTTTTTTCATTGTTTTTGGTGTTAATCTGAGGCCCAAGGTTCTCGGGTTTTCCCCAAATACCATCCTCTCCTTTTACCGAACGATATAAGTCGAGGCCGCCTATGCCCCCGGGTCTGTCACTGACAAAATACAGTGTCTTGCCATCGGAAGAAATGCTCGGCATACTTTCCCAGGTGTCGGGGTTATTGATGTTTTCGACAGGCGCTATCTCGCTCCAGGTGCCGGATTCGTCTTTTCTGGAATAATAGATGTCGCCGTTGAAGTAGGAGCCTTTATACTTTCGTACTGAGTAGTATAGCTCGTTATTGTCGATAGTCAGCGTTGCGCCTCCTTCATAATCGTTCACGTTGAACGGGTATGGCATTTCTTTGCCATTGTCGTATTGCCCGTTTTTCTTTTCGCTGTAATAAAACTTTTCTTTATATACCGGTTTGGGCACAAGGTCGTTTTTGTTGGGCGGCAATTCTATCACCCGCACATAAAACATATATTCTCCGTCGGGCGAGATGGAGGGTATGTATTCATCCGAAACGGACGACACGCCCTTGATATATCTGGGATTAAAAGGCACCGGGTTGCTGTAGGCCTTATTATAAAACACCGCCCATTTGTACATGGCCGATGCATCGTTCAACTCTGCATCGTTTTCAATCTTTTCGGGATCTTTGAGGAACTTTTTTAAAGCATTTTCGGCTTGTTCCCATTTTTCGGCACCATAATATATTTGCCCCAGGTAATAGTACACGTAAACATCAAAATCAGGGCAGAGTTCCACGGATTTTTCAAAGTAATTCTGTGCTGCTGTCAGGTTGTAATCAGCTTTTTTGAAGTTGATCATGCCCAGGAAAAAGTAACATTGTCCGCATTGTGGTTCATATTCGAGTACTTCTTTAAACTGGGCTGAAGCATCAATAAAACGGCGGTTTCTGAAATTTTCAAAGGCTTCATTGTACACCTTTTTGGCTTTTTTGTTGGCCAGTTCGGTACACGGGTTTTCGTCCTGAGCAAATGAAAACATGCCGAGGTTCAGCAAAATAAGCAGGAGCAGAATATTTTTATTGTTTCTCGGCATAGACCTGTTGCTTAAAAAGACTATCGGTAACTACCAGGGCGGTCATGGCTTCAACTACCGGTATGGCGCGTGGAACAAAACATACATCATGCCTTCCACCGGTTGAAAACTCAACGGTTTGTGCCTGACGGTTCACCGTTTTTTGCTTTATTTTTATCCCGGGCACGGGTTTAAAAGCTACGGAAAAATAGATGTCTTCTCCGTTGCTTATCCCGCCCTGTATTCCGCCCGAGTTGTTGGTGGCGGTGCGCAGGCGGTTTTGTTTCACCACAAAAAGGTCGTTGTGCTCGCTGCCTTTCATGCCTGCGGCGGCAAAACCACTGCCATATTCAAAACCTTTGACGGCGTTTATAGAAAACATGGCTTGAGCCAGTTTTGCCTGGAGTTTGCCGAACACCGGGTCGCCCAGTCCGGGAGGACAACCCTCGACAACACCACTGATGATGCCGCCGGTACTGTCGCCAAGTTTTTTTAGCTTATCAAGCAGGTGGAGCATTTCTTTTGTTGCTTTCTTATCAGGACAACGTACAGGACTGTTTTCTATTGTTTCCGGGTCGATTTCTTCATAGCTGAAAGGGGTGGAAATGGTTCCAATCTGCCTGACGTAGGCAAAGACCCTGATACCATGCAGGGCAAGTATCTGCTTTGCTATAGAGCCGGCCAGCACCACGGGAACAAAGATTCTCCCCGAAGCGTGCAGTTTTCCTGCACTTTCCATGGTGCCGTATTTGGCATAATAAGTAAAATCAGCATGTGAAGGCCTGAAGATATCGTCCAGATGTTGGTAATCTGCCCGTTTGCTATCCTTGTTGGGAATGAGAAACCCTATAGGCCCTCCTGTGGTTTTCCCCTGGCTGATGCCCGATAGCAACGTGAACTTGTCCGGCTCTTTGCGTGCCGAAGCGAAACTGGTGGTGCCGCTTTGCCGGCGTTGCAGGTCTGCAAGGATTTTGTTTTCGTCGATGACAAGACCAGAAGGACAGCCATCAATGATGCCCCCCATGGAAGGTCCGTGTGAATCACCAAAAATACTTAGCCTGAACAGTTCTCCGAATGTATTGCTCATAAATACAAAAGTATGAATAAACTGGTAAAACACGCTTATGCTGACCCTGAAAAATCAACACGATTATTAACAAAAAACCGGACGGTGTTAACGGATAATCAGCTTCTGCGTTTGCTGAAATGAGTCAGCAGCAAGTTTCAGGAAATAAATTCCCTGCGAAAGATCACTGACATCCACGGCCTCGTCGAAGCGGCCATCGGTTGATGATAATTGCCTTGATAAAACAACACTGCCCAGATTATTGCAAATGGCAAGGTCTACTGTTGTTGCCTGCGGCAGAAAGGCCTGTAATTTGACATATTCCGAAGCAGGGTTGGGGGCTATGCTGACAAAAGCTTCGGGGTTTTCACTCACCGAAAGCGGGGCAGAGGTGTAGGAAAGTTCCCATCCGCCGGCATTATCCATAACGCTGGTAAAAAAAAGTAACAGTACTTTTCCGGTGTATGTGGTAAACGTCGGTGGCAGGTCTCCGGCATGCAAAGTCATCAGTTCGGTGTCGGAATTGTCATCATAAATTTTGACAAAATCATTGTCCTGCGCTAAATCCAGGTTGTTGAACGTGATGGAAATGGTACCGGCATCCGGAGGGCTGATACGCCAGTGGCACAGCGTACTGTTATTATAGTTATAGGTACCGCTTCCGTCAGAAATCACTCCCGAAGGTGCTGTCAATTCTGTTACTCCGCTGCAAAAACTGGTGATTTTTCCGTTGTAGGTCAACAGCCAGCCATCAGCCACTACCGAACTGTTGGTGGTAAAACGTACCAGTACCTTGTTGCCGGTAGATAAAACATCAGATGGAATGGTGCTGCCCGAAAAAACACCTAACACAGGGTCACTGGTGGTTTCTCCATCGTAAATAGTGATAAAGTCATTGCCGGCTTCGGTGTTCAACCTTTCAAATGTAATCCTGATGTAATCTACGGGATCGGTAGGCGCAATCAGCCACATACAGTCTTTGTTGTTCTCATAATCATTCGCAGGGCTGCTGCCGTCTTCCACGGTGCCGCAGGTGCTCTGAACCAGTGTGGTGTTGCTGCATTGCTGAGGAAAAGCGGTGGCAGGGTAAGAGTTCAGGATGGCCTGCTGCCAGTTGCTGAAAGTGTAGCCCGGGTTGAGGTTGTTCAGGTAAAAATAGCCGTTGTAATACCCGCTCCATCCCCAGTTGAAATGAAAAAAGTCGGTGCCCTGATACCCGTCGCACACAAAGGCATGCCCGCTTTCGCCATAGCCGGCATATTGTATGGGCATTTTGTTGTCCAGGTCGTCAATCAGCATATTTTTCCACTGGGTTTCGGTGTAATCATCTTTACGATATAATTGTGTGGAAGCGGAATAACCGAAATATGATTTCATGGCAGAGGCGGCATCGTACATACTGGCTCCTGACCCATCGGGACTGTAATCCATGTCGATGGCTATGCCGCAGTGCAACTGTATGAGCGCCATGCTGTAGTTGAATTTGCCGCCGATATTGTTTTGCATCTCATTCCATTGGTAGGTAGTTGCTCCAAAATTGGCCGACAGGTAACCATAATTTGAATAATATCCATGAGAACCGGTGCCTTGCACAGGATATCTGTAATAATACATTACCTGCGCCATGGCGGTAGCTACACATCCGGCATAGACATGGCCACCGGCGCCGGCAGGATCGGGAGGACATAAGTAGTTGTAATAGGTTCCCTGATCCCAGGTGGACATGAGCAGGGGCGCTACCGATTTGGTGCCGTTTTTCAGTTGCTCATCGCAAATAAAATCCGTAAGGTAAAAATTCCAGGTGTCAGAAATTTTTTTATCGGCTTTCATCGAGTTTTTGCGGATATGTATTATTTGATCTTCATAAATACTCATCCAATAGCCGAATTCGGGAGAAATATTTTTGCCCGTGTAGGGCCCTTCAAACGAGTAGGCTAACACAGGGTATGCATCATCTTCGGCAGCTACAATGATATAGCCGTTTTGTGAAGAAAAAATATAATACATTTCCTCGCTGTTTTTTGTTTTCGTGAAGCTCAGCGTAAGCTCTTCCGGTTGTTTTAAATCATAACCAAATAACAGGCACTTTTCATAATAAAAATTAGTGGCGAGGGTTTGTGCCGTTTTTACGTCAATTTTTTCGGCAAAAGTCAGCGATATGTTTGCAAGAAAAAGACCTATCAGGGAAAAATATATGTGTATTTTCTTCATAAATAATATTATTCGATAATGATTTTTTTAGTGCTGTTCACGTTGCCCGACGCGATGTGTAACAGGTAAAACCCCGGCTGGAGCATAGATACATCGATAACTTGATTTTGTTGGCCGGGCGACAGGCGGAATGCTTTTTCAAAAAGCAGCCTGCCTTCTACCGAGAAAATTTTCAGCGCATACTCCTCTTGCTGGCCGTTTTGGAATGTGAGTGTCAGCAGGTCTTTGGCAGGGTTGGGAGAGACTGAAAATTCCGTGTGAGGTATTTCGTTCAGGTTGCTGGAATTGTAGTAGGAAATAGAAAAACCCTGAGCCATCACTTTGTCAAAGGTTTTGAGCTGTACCAATATTTGTCCTGAATTACAAATGATATCATCCGGAATAACACTACCCGTGAGCTCTGCGATTAAGGTGTTGTCTTCCAGATCAGTAACACGGACATAATCGCCCGGAGTTATGTCAAATGCGTTGAAATGCAGGGTTATCGCGGTGGCGCCGGCCGGTTTGATGCGCCAGCGGCAAAACTGGTTGGGATGATACAGATAGGTGCCGCTGCCATCCTCAAAGGTTCCTGCGGCGGCAGTGAGGTCAACAATGGCAACGGTGCAATATACAGGCAGTGTGCATGTGTATGAGGCCAGAAAGCCGGAAGAAGTAACGCTGTTGTTTGAAATAAAACGCACGCAAAGTGCTTTTCCGGTGGCAGTTATCTGCTGAGGCAGCGTGCTGCCGGTAAATGTTCCCAATACAGGCCCGGAGGTATTATTGCCTTTATATACAATCACGATGTCGGAATCCTGTTCGGTGTCAAATTCCAAAAAGCTCAGTTTGATGTTGATAATTGAGTCGGCGGGTTCAATTATCCAGAGGCAGTCGGCATTGTCCTGATAATTATGCAGGGGTCCGCTGCCGTCAGAGAAGGTACCCTTGGTCTTTGTCAGGGTGGTAATGTTATTACACGGATGGTGGTAGGCCGATGCTGTATCGGGATAAAAGTTGATGATAAGTTCGTGGTCCAATGTAAAGTCAGAACCTCCCGGAGTCAGGTTGTCAAGCAGAAAATAGCCGTCAGCGGATCCGCCCCAGCCCCAGTTGAAATGAAAGTAACTGGTGTCCTGATAGCCGTCGCACACAAAAGCATGCCCTGAAACATTGATAGTATCTGCCCACCCTGCATAATACAATGGCTTTTTGGCGTTCAGATGGTTCAATATCAGTTGTTTCCAATTAGTATGCGTAGCCGTATCCCTGAAAATGTATTGACAATCGGGAGCATAGCCAAAATAAGTGCGCAGGGCATAAGCTGCTTTGTGGTTGTACATTCCTGAACCGGAAGAATCGTAATTCAGATTAACAGAAACTCCAAGGTGGTAAAGCAGTTTTGCTACGGCAGAATCGTTCTGTCGTTCGGTAACAGCCAATGGCATCTGATCCCAGCGATACACCGTATTGCCAAAATCTGCTGCCAGCGAATCATACACTAAAGGGCCAACAGTGTCATTGTACACATATGAACCGATGCCTGTAACAGGATGCCGGTAATAATTCATGATCTGTCCCATGGCTGTGGGCACACAACCTGCGTAAGCACGACCGTCGGGGCCGCCGGCAGCAGGAGGACAAAAATTATTATAATATTTGTCCTGGTTCCAGGTAGTTTTCAGCAGGGGAGGAACGGCTGTAGTTTCTTTGCTCATAATTAACTGTTGGGGAGCGGCTGTGAGCAGCCTGTCCCATTCAGCGGCAACGGAAGTATTTTGCAGGGGATGGTTTTGTAATACATAAAGCATCTGTTTTTCATAATCTTCCATCCACCTGACGAAGGCAGGAGGCAGGTTTTGCATATCATAACGGCTGTCGAAGACATAACACAGTACCGGCCGGAAAATATCGTTGGACGAAACTACCACGAACCCTTTATTTTTAAAGGTAATGGTGTAAAACAGAATTTGGTCATCAACGGTTCTGGGAAAGACGCTTTCTGTTTCAAGAGTTTTATAATCTATGGAAGAAACAAGGCTTAACCTTTCATAAAAGAAATTTTTGCCGGCGAGTATAGCCTGTTGCTGGCTGATGTTTTTTGAAAAAGCAACACTTTGGATCAGTATGCAGCAGACTATGGCAATGAGTTTTTTTTGCATAAAAGCGCTATTATTCAATAATAACTTTTTTACATGCAGATAGCTTTTCGCCGGTGATCCTTAGCAGATAAACGCCCTGGCTGAGGCCGGAGGTATTGATGGTGTTGAAATACTCTCCGGAGAAGTGGCTTTTTCCTTCTCTGAAGATTGCCATACCAGTCATCGAACACAGTTCAATATTGACATCCTGCGCTTCGTCAAGGGTAAACTGCACATTCAGGAAGCTGTTGGCGGGATTCGGATAGATATTCATCATGCCCGGGCCGCCATTGTCTTCGATGCCGAGTTGACTGGATGACGTGTAATTAAGGTTAAAACCCTGTGCATTGAGGTAGCCATCGGATTTAAACAGTACCAGAACCTTGCTGGTATTGTATGTTTTCACACCTGGCAGGCTTGTGCCTGTATAATCATCCAGCAGGTTGTTGGTATTCTGATCATAAATTTTTACATTGTCGTTGGTGGCAAGATTGAAAGCCGTGAACGTCAGGGTTATGGAGGATGCGTTGGCCGGAGCAATCAACCAGCGGCAAAGGTGGTTGTATGTATAGTTTTCAGCAGCGCTGCCGTCGCTTATCGTTCCGGTGGCAGCAGTTAAATTGGTTATTCCGGAGCAATAGGTAGGGAAAGTGCATCGGTAGGAGGCTCTCCAGCCTGTGTTGGTGGTGCTGGCATTGGTCTGAAAGCGAATCAGCATTTGTGGGCCTGTAGATGTAACAGCGGAGGGCAGCGTGCTACCCGAGTAAGTGCCTAATACCGGCGAAGCGGTGGTGCTGCCGTCATAAACGGTGACCACATCGGTGGTAGCCTGTGTGCTGAAGTCTGTGAAGGTCAGGATGATTCTTGAAACGGTTTCTGCAGGGTCAATGAGCCACAGGCAATCTTTGTTGTTTGCATAATCGTTGGGTCCGCTACCGTCTTCCACAGTGCCTGTAACTCCTGTAATAGATTTGGTGCCCGAACAGTTGTAGGGATAACTTGCGGCCGGAGGGTAAATATTCCTGACCACCCCCTGATTGCTGTTAAAAGTGCTGCCAGCAGCCACCAGGTTGCTGGTAGCATAGTATCCGTTGGCGTAGCCGCCCCAGCCCCAGTTCATGTGAAAATTATCACTGGCATCGTACCCGTCGCAGTTCCATGCATGTCCGCCTTCAAAACCATCCGAGCCGGAATAAATCATGGGGTGTTTGGCGTCGAGGTTGGCTTTCAGCAGGCTGGTCCATCCGGAAGCAGAATAGAGGTATTTCATCTCAAAGTCAACATTGCTGTCGTATTTGAAATAATTTTTCAATGCCGTGGTGCATGAGGATGAACTGGCTGCCGAGCCGTCGGCGGCATAGTCCATATCAACGGCTTTACCGCAGTGATACATCAGTTCGGCTACCGCTTCGTTATAATTGCTGAGTTCATCAAGCATATTTTCCCAGTCATAGGTTGTTGTGCCGAAATTTATACCTCCGTGAGTGCCCTGACCGGTTATGGGATACCGGTAATAATACATGACCTGCGACATGGCAGTGGCCACGCATCCTGCATAAGCCTTGCCATCGGGGCCCCCTTCGGCTACCGGACAAAACTGATTGTAATACTTATCCTGATTCCAACTGCTGGGCAACAAAGGTACTACGGCCTTGCTTTTTTTCACAGTGAGGTTTTCAGCTGTACTATAATAAGCCCACTGGCTGCTTATGTACTCATCCGCTTTTATATTTTCGGCTAAGGCGGTTTTTATTTCCTGCCGTACCTCCGACATAAAGCATTTCAGGTTGACAGGCATTTTTGCAGGATCAAGATTGGATTCGTAGGAATATCCTATCACCGGACTGATATTATCATCGGCAGATACTATGACAAAGCCTTTGGATGAAAAATTTATTATGTAATACAATGGAACATTACCATCCCATTCCGTAAAGACATCGCTTACAGTCATGTTTTTTAAATCCACTGTGGTAAATTGGCCGGCATGTTCGTAATAATATGCAATTCCCGTTTTTGTAGCCAGCGGCAGGTCAACTTTTTTTGCCTCGGTGGCACTGACAATAAGTAGTGCAGAGATAATAACAAATATACGTTTCATTCTTCTATTAAATTTTAACAAAAATAATAATAATTTTGCACGTACAGAAATGCATAAATTTGTTATTAAAGCTTTAACAAATAATTAACTACAATATCTGTTTATAGGTACTTTTTTTGCATTTAACTGTGTTTTTTTATTGTTGAAACATAAAACTTTAAGAATCATGCTGGTAATAAAAAACATCAAAGAATTGGTTCAGGTGGAACCAAATCCTGAAAAATTGGTTATGAAAGTTTCCGGAAAAAAGATGTCGGAATTGAAATCCATAAAAGATGCCTTTCTGATTATTGAAAAAGGAACAATCAGCGAATTTGGCTCTATGAAAAGTTTTGATGCAACGCTGTATAACACCGGCTCGGGAAATAAAGTGCTGGATGCCGGCGGCCGCATGGTTTTTCCTTGTTTCTGCGATGCACACACCCACCTGGTTTATGCCGGCAGCCGTGAAATTGAATATATTGACAAAATCAAGGGTTTGTCGTATGAAGAGATAGCAAAGCGGGGAGGAGGCATTCTTAACTCGGCAAAAAAACTGCACAACACTTCGGAAGAAGAATTGATTCAACAGGCACTACCCAGGCTGGAAGAAATAATGAGATTGGGTACCGGCGCTGTGGAGATTAAAAGCGGCTATGGGCTCACCACAACCGACGAGCTGAAAATGCTGAGGGTAATCAAAAAACTCAAAAAATTATCTCCCCTGACCATCAGGGCAACGTTTTTGGGCGCCCATGCCGTGCCTCTCGAATACAAAGGCAGACAAGGCGAATACGTGGATCTGATCATCAACGAAATGATACCGTTGGTGGCTACCGACGAACTGGCCGATTATATCGACGTGTTCTGCGACCGCGGTTTTTTTACCGTGGAGGAAACTGAACGGATGCTGATGGCAGGTATCAAATACGGACTCAGGCCAAAAATCCACGCCAACGAACTGGATTACTCTGGTGGCATACAGGCAGGTGTAAAATATAACGCCCTTTCGGTGGACCATCTGGAATTCACGGGTGATGATGAAATACAGGCGCTATTGGGAAGCGAAACCATGCCTACGCTCTTGCCTGGTGCTGCTTTTTTCCTCGGGATGCCTTACGCACCCGCCCGAAAAATGATAAACGCAGGCCTGCCTCTGGCTATGGCCAGCGATTATAACCCCGGCTCGTCGCCCTCGGGAAATATGCAGCTGATACTTTCGATGGGTTGTATAAAATACAAAATGTTGCCTGAAGAAGCCATACATGCCGTAACTATCAACGGCGCCTATGCCATGGGCATTTCAGATGAACTGGGAAGCATAACCGTGGGCAAAAAAGCCAATGTCTTTATCACCAAACCCTTACCCTCGGTGGAATTTATACCTTATGCATACGGCAGCAACAAAGTGGATACTGTAATCATTAACGGAAAAATTCAAAAATGAAAACCATAGGACTTTTAGGCGGCACCACCTGGGAATCCACCCAGGATTATTACCGCATCATCAACCAGCAAATGCTCCTGAAGGCAGGAAACCGTAACACGGCAAAAATAGTGATGTACTCGGTGAACTTTCATGAGGTGGAAGTGCTGGTCAATGCTAAAAAATATGATGAGGTAGGCTCCCTGATGAATAAAGCCGCATTGGCCATCGAAAAAGCGGGCGCCGATTGCCTGCTTATATGCGCCAATACGATGCACATGGTGGCCGATGGCATAATGGCAGGTGTCCACATTCCCCTGATTCACATTGTGGATGAAACCATTAAGGAAATCAAAAGAAATGGATACACCAAAGTAGGTTTACTGGCTACCCGGCAAACCATGGAAATGGATTTTTATAAGGAACGTTGCCGCAAAAATGGCGTGGAAATTGTAATACCCGGAACCGAAGACCGCGACTTTATTCAGGCCACAATCTTCAATGAATTGTTTAATGGAATCATCAGTGAATCATCGCGCGAAAGGATGTTGGGTATCATGAAAGATATGGAAAAACTTGGCACACAGGGCGTTATTCTTGGTTGTACCGAAATTCCGCTGTTGATCAAACAGGAACATACGGATATACCGGTGTTCGATTCCACTTATATTCATTCCTGTGCAGCGGTTGATTTTGCTTTGAATAATTAAATGTGCTGTTATGAAACAAAAATTCAAAATTAAAAAGAGGTACATCATACTTGGCAGCATAGCCCTGCTGATATTTTTACTGTTGTTTTTTCTCTCCAGCATTGTAAAATGGTACGTGGTCAAAAACAGCGAGGACCTTATCGGCCGCAAGGTGGACATTGCCGGCTTGCACATCAATTATTTCAAGTGGACCGTGAAGATTGAGGATTTTACCATGTACGAGCTGAACAAAAAAGACACCTTCGTCAATTTTCAAGAGTTATTTGTGAATTTCGACCCCTGGAACCTGCTTCATAAAGAAATTGCATTTTCCGAAATCCGCCTTGACAAGCCCTGGGTATCTATAGTCTATGCCGACAGCGTTTTTAATTTTAACGATTTTCTTGCTCCGGGGGATACCACTGCCGCGGACACTATCCCTGAAGAAGAAAGCAGCGATACCCTGAAATACACCGTAAAAAACTTCAGTATTAATGGGGGTTACATAAGCTACGAAGACAAATCCCTGGACACCAAAACCGAGTTGAAAAACCTGGGGGTGAAGGTTCCTGAGATTTCGTGGAACAGCAAACAATCCGACCTGGGCGTGGAATTTCTTTTGGGCGAAGGCGGCGAAGTGGCCGTGGATGGCTCACTGAATCAGGCAGCCGGAAAATATTCAGTCTCCCTGAAAACAAACAACATAGATATCACGCCCTTTGCAGGCTATACCAGGCCATTTCTTGATGCGAACATCAATAGCGGCCAATTATACACCAACCTGAAAGTGGACGGCGAACTGGAAAATTTCCTCAACATCGTTGTTACCGGTGAGGCCGGCATCAAAAACCTGTCCGTGACAGAATTGGATAATAAACCATTTTGCTCATTTAAAGATATTTATGTACGTATGGATTCGCTGGATATTGGCAAATCCAACTTCTGTATCGACAAAGTTTTGCTGGATGAACCCAATATCGTTGCTGTACTCGAAAGAGGCAACACCAATATACAGCGGATACTGGCGCCAATTCTCAACGACACGGCAGCGTCTGCCGATACCACAACCGATACCACTGTGATGCATTATTCTATCGACAGCCTGGTGATAAGGGGTGGTAACATAAATTTCTCTGACCTCACACTGAACAGGCCTTTCAATTTTGATATCCAAAACCTTAACGTCGGACTGACCGGATTCAGCGACCAGGCGACCGGCATCCCGGTTGATTTTTCGATGAACCTCAACGGCCCCGGGACTTTTAAAGGAAAAGGCACGGTGGATATGGTGAACACCTCCAATATTATATTCAAAGGAACTATTGCCAATCTGAATTTAGTGACGTTTTCTCCCTATTCGGAATATTTCCTGGCAAGGCCGATCACCCGGGGCACATTTAATTATGACTGCACCCTGAAAATGACTCCCAACCTGCTCGACAACCTGAATAACCTTAAGCTGGCACAACTGGAGTTCGGCAAAAAAACCAAGGACACCTCGGCCTATAAACTACCTGTGGCGCTGGCTTTGTATATTATCAAAGACCGCGAGGGTAATATCAAAATTGACCTGCCGGTAAGTGGAAAACCTTCCGATCCTTCGTTCAAACTGCGCAAGATTATCTGGAAAACACTGGAGGAATTTTTGTTGAAAGCCATTTCCGAACCTTTTGAAGCCATAGGCAAACTCTTTGGTGCCAACCCTGAGAGCATCAAGCAGATACCTTTTGAATACCTGCAGGACAGCCTTACCGAAAATCAACGTGGCAAGCTCGATAAAATAGCGGAAATCATTGCCAAAAAATCGGAATTGAGCTATACTTTTGTCCAAACCACCGATCCTGGCGAAGAAAAAGCTATGATAGCCGTGCAGGAAGCCAAACAGTTGTTTGTTGCGAAAACCGTTCAGCCCGGCACCGATCCTGCATCCATCAAAATTGCTGCATCCAAAGTGGTGGATGCCGACCCTGCCTTTTTATTATTTGTGGGTATTGAAGGCGAAGATCATGGGAATCTGAACAGCCGTTGTATGCAACTCGTTGGCAGCGAGAAAGTGGAAGGATTATTTAATAACCTGATTCAGAAACGTCAGGACCTGATAAAAGGCTACCTGGGCACCAAAGAGCTGCCACAGGGGTCTGTTGCTTTTAAGATTGCGGATTTCAGCAATATGCCCGAAGAAATGAAATCCCCGAAAGCTATCATCGAACTGAATGTGAAATAAATCATTAGGTGGTCGTTATTAATTAGTAATTTTGCGGCCTGTAAAATTCAAAACTGCTATGAAACAACTTATTGAATGTGTTCCCAACTTCAGCGAGGGGAACAATATGAACATCATTAAACAGATAACCGATGTGATGGAAGCCGTGCCGGGTGTAAAACTTCTCGATGTGGATCCAGGAAAGGCCACCAACCGCACCGTGGTTACGATTGCCGGAGCCCCCGAAGATGTGGTGGAAGCCGCTTTCAGGGGAATAAAAAAAGCTTCAGAGATCATTGATATGCGCAAGCATAAAGGCGAACACCCCCGTTTTGGCGCCACCGATGTGTGCCCCTTTGTACCCATTGCTGGCATTACTATGGAAGAAACCGTGGTTTTTGCACACAAACTTGCCGAACGGGTTGGCAACGAACTTGGCATCCCTGTGTATTGTTACGAAAATGCTGCTTTTACCGAAGAACGGCGCAATCTGGCCAACTGTCGCGCCGGTGAATATGAAGGTTTGCAGAAAAAACTTTCCGACCTCCACTGGAAACCGGATTTCGGCCCTGCCAAATTCAATGCACATGCCGGAGCCACTGCTATCGGCGCCCGTGATTTTCTGGTGGCATACAACATAAATCTGAATACAACATCCACACGACGCGCTAACGCCGTGGCTTTTGATATTCGTGAAAAAGGCCGCCCAAAACGTGAAGGCAACCCTGTTACCGGTAAAATTGTTAAGGATGCCGAAGGCAACAATGTCATGATTCCCGGTTCGCTCAAAGCCTGCAAAGCCATCGGCTGGTTTATCGAAGAGTACGGCATTGCCCAGATATCCATCAACCTGACCAATATCAGCATCACTCCGGTTCATGTGGCTTTTGAAGAAGCCTGCATAAAATCCGGAGAACGCGGACTGCGGGTTACCGGATCGGAAATTGTCGGGCTGATACCCCTGAAAGCCATGCTGGATGCCGGGAAATATTTCCTGAAAAAGCAACATCGGTCGGTAGGTGTTTCACAGGATGAACTGATAAAAATTGCCATAAAATCGCTGGGCCTCGACGATCTGAAACCTTTTAACCCGCGTGAAAAGATCATTGAATTTGTCCTCGAAGATAAAAAGGCCGTCAAAACCCGCAAGCTGATAGACATGAGCTGTGCTGCTTTTGCTGATGAAACGGCTTCGGAATCGCCGGCCCCCGGTGGAGGTTCCATTTCGGCATATATGGGCGCTCTGGGCGCTTCGCTGGCAACCATGGTGGCCAACCTGTCATCACATAAACCCGGATGGGACGAACGTTGGGAAGAATTTTCTAACTGGGCCGAAAAAGGTCAGAAGATCAAGGACGAACTGCTGGCGCTGGTGGATGAGGATACCAATGCATTCAACAAAATAATGAATGCTTTCGGCCTGCCAAAGGGCAACGACCAGGAAAAAGCCATCCGCACCCAAGCCATACAGGATGCTACACGCTATGCCATCGAAGTACCCTATAAAACCATGGAAAAAGCCCTGGCTTCTTTTGAAATCATCAAGGCTATGGCCGAGGTGGGTAACCCCAATTCAGTTACCGATGCCGGTGTGGGAGCGCTGTGTGCCAGATCGGCTGTGATGGGCGCTTTTCTCAACGTTAAGATCAATGCCTGCGGACTGAAAGACAAAGACTTTGTAGCCAATACCATCGCCAAAGGTGAGGAAATGCTCAAAAAAGCCATTGCCGAAGAGGAATCCGTGTTAAAAATAGTACATGAAAATATTAATTTCTAAATAAAATACCATGAAAAAAGTTAGTCTTGAATTATCACCTGAACAATACAAAGAACTTCTTAAACTTGTATATGTGGGCGACTGGGTGATTGATGAAACCGAAAATATTGTACTGAACGATATGGTTCAAACAGTTTTTTCAAAAGCTGAAGAAGCCGGTCTGAAAGGGCTGGTGGAATTCAACAAAGAACAAAACCTCTTTGTGCCTTCGTTGCAAATGGATGAAGAAGTTATTGACCTCATCAACGATTATGATGACGAGTGTTTTTGGGATACCCTGATATTCGGGCTTGCCGAAAGGGATGCCGAAAAAGTGCTTGGCGAAGATTTGGAAAATAAGTCTCTGGAAGAAAAAGTGGAACTATTGGAGCCCTACACCAAAAAGTATATCAAGGAATTTGAAGAGAACGGCCTGGATAATATAAAGGTATAAGCGGAACAGCACATAATATCTTTGGATGTAAAACGCCATTTTATGAAATTGAAAAATTTTAACTGGAGCGTTTTTCTTCTTACGACTATCATATTATGTGTGCTGTTAATCCCCTCATCATTTGCTGCATTGGCCGAAGATGAAGGAACTTTAAGCGCAGATGACACTTTTATGAGTTTTTTTGTTGGGCTTTTTTATATTCTTCGCTTTCCGACTCATACCCTGGTTTTGACAAGTCTTTCGCTTGGCGGACCGCTGGTTTTTTGGGGTGGACTTTTAGTCAATTGTATGATTTACGGACTATTGACAGAAAGGATTGTTTCAGTTTTTCGTGGAATATTTTGGAAAAACAAATCGGGATAGCTGGGAGGTGTATTCCGGCGTGGTTTTTGAAATAGAATACAAAGCTGTTTTGTATATTTTACCTTAACAGTGATTTGATACCGAAACAAAAACATATTGTAAAAAAATTCAAAGCTATGAAAACAAAAGTAGTGTTCTTTTTGGCAGTTCTATTCCTGGTATCCTGTGCTCAGATAAATCAGTTGACCAATCTGCTGACCTGCGATTTTCGCTTGTCTACAGCCGAAAACATCACGCTGGGCGGCGTCAATGTTCAGAAACTAAAATCTTTCAGCGACCTGAAGCTGGTTGATGGCGCTGCTTTGCTGGCCAATGTGGCTTCCGGCTCCTTACCGCTGCACTTTACGCTGAACGTGGAAGCCCGCAACCCCAACAAAGAAAAAGCAGCGCTGAATAAACTCGACTGGATTGCGTTAATTGACGATACCCAGATAGCCACTGGCACCACAGCCAAAAGGGTGGAGATAGCACCAAACAACGGCACAGGCACTTTCCCGATACAGGTAAATACCGACCTGGTGAAACTGCTTTCAGGGCAGGCGGGGAAAAATATTATCAATTTTGGTCTTAACCTGGTGGATGCCGGCAACCGCCCCACGCGTATCTCCCTAAAAGCCAAGCCTACTGTCATGGTCGGAAACTATGCTTTGCAATATCCGGGATATATTACGATCAAAAAGGATTTTGGAGCCAAATAAAACCAAAAAGAACCATCAATCAGTGCGGTAAGGCGGATTGAAATTTCTTGTTTATAAGCCTGCATACCGGACACCAATGTGCGGATGACTGGCAAAAGCTCCTTCTTGTGCGCATTCATCCACTCAGTATTAAATCACCCAGCTTCTGTCCCCAGCACCCATAGGCAAATTCCGCTATTGAATACTTTGTATTAATCAATATTACCATGCACAGGGAAGTTATGTGCCTGTGGGAGAGATGGCTCTTTCCCAATAAGTACATGCGCAAAGCCTTCTTGAGAAAACCTGTAATAAAATATTTATAAATTAATTGTATTCGATATTAAAATGTTTAATTTTGCATTGTATGGCAAAAACATCCATAATTACTATTATAAATATTCGTATTAAATCCGCAAGATGCAGTTAATGTGTAGTATAAAACACGAATCAAATTGCTGAAAAGAGAGGTTTGAAGTAGAAATAATTCAATGCGACAAGAATAAAGTTATGGGTAAGCGTAATCGAAACATCGGACAAAAAAGAGAACTGAAAAAGAAATAATTTGCCAGTTCTTAAAAGTTTTTTGAAAATAGACATTCAAAAGTGGAGGTTAGAAACCACTTCGCTGAGGCGAAAAAAAAACGGCCTGCCCCGAAAGGTTTGTTCGGGGGGCGTAACTGAAAAGCCAAATGAGTAAGAAAAAATCAATTAATTAATGAAAAAATTATTACTCATTACAGTTTTTCTTTCTTCTGCACTTTTTGCAACTGCTCAAAATATTATTGATCAGGGAACTTGTGGAACAAGTTTAACCTGGGTTTTAACTGACGACGGGAAGTTGACCATTGACGGCAGTGGTAGTATGACAAATTATTCTACTACGAGCAACCCGCCCTGGAATTCTTATTTGTTGCAAATTACAAGTGTACAAATTGGCAGTTCGGTTACTTCTGTTGGTAATTATGCTTTTTATGGATGTACAAATATTCTTGAGTTAACGATACCTGGTTCAGTAACAGCAATTGGAATAAGTGCTTTCCAAGGTTGCAGCTCTTTACATAAGCTTACTATTTCAGATGGGAGTTCAAGTTTAAGTATATATGTTAATACAAGCACATACACAAATGGAAGTTTCCTTAATTGCCCGATAGATACTGTTTATTGTGGAAGAAATATTACACCAAGTAGTTCCGGAGGATCATTTACATCAACATCAGCATTGTTTGGTGCTGCCGTAAATAGCTTAACTTTTGGGAATAGCGTTACAAATGTTGCACGATATGCATTTTATGGTTGTACGCCATTAATGACACTTTCATTTCCAAACGCTTTTACAGCTATTAACGATTATGCTTTTTACGGTTGTACAGGTATCCCAGAATTAACGATACCTGGTTCGGTAACAGCAATTGGAGCATGTGCTTTCCAAGGCTGTAACTCTTTGCATAAACTTACCTTTTCAGATGCAAGCTCAAGTTTATCCATGTATGTTAATAAAAGTACCACCACATACGGAAGTTTTTATAATTGTCCCATAGATACAATTTATTTTGGAAGAAATATTACACATAGTAGTTCAACAGGCTCATATACATCAGTTTCTACTTTGTTTGGTACTGCCGTAAAGAGCTTAACTTTTGGGAATAGCGTTACAAATGTTGCAACATGCGCATTTTATGGTTGTACGCAATTAATGCCACTTTCATTTCCAAACGCTTTTACAACCATCAATGATTATGCTTTTTACGGATGTACAGGTATTCCTGAATTAACGATACCTGGTTCGGTAACAGCAATTGGAGCATGTGCTTTCCAAGGTTGCAGCTCTATAAATAAGCTTACTATTTCAGATGGGAGTTCAAATTTAAGCATATATGTAAATACAATGTCTGGCTCAACGCCATATTATTATGGAAGTTTTTATAATTGTCCAATAGATACAGTTTACTATGGAAGGAATATTACACCAACATATTCAACGGGATCATTGACATCAATTTCTGCATTGTTTGGCACAGACGTGAAAGGCTTAACGTTTGGGAATAGCGTTACAAATGTTGCACAATACGCATTTTATGGTTGTACACAATTAACGCCACTTTCATTACCAAGTGCTGTTACAACAATTAGTAATTATGCTTTTTATGGATGTTCAAGTATTCCTGAATTAACGATAACTGGTTCGGTAACAGCAATTGGAGCATGTGCTTTCCAAGGTTGCAGCTCTATACATAAGCTTACTATTTCAGATGGGAGTTCAAGTTTAAGCATATATGTAAATACAATGTCTGGCACAACGCCAAATTATTATGGAAGTTTTTATAATTGTCCAATAGATACAATTTACTATGGAAGGAATATTACACCAACATATTCAATAGGATCATTGACATCAATTTCTGCATTGTTTGGCACTGCGGTAAATAGCTTAACTTTTGGGAATAGTGTAACAAATGTTGCACGATATGCATTTTATGGTTGCACTCTATTAACGCCACTTTCATTGCCAAACGCAATTACAACTATTAACTATTATGCTTTTTACGGATGTTCAAGCATCCCTGAGTTAATAATACCGGGTTCTGTTACAACAATCGGACAAAGTGCTTTTCAAGGCTGTAGCTCTTTACATAAGCTGAGTATTTCCAGTGCAAGTTCAAATTTAAGCATATATGTAAATACAATGTCTGGCTCAACGCCATATTATTATGGGAGTTTTTATAATTGCCCCATAGATACAGTTTACTATGGAAGGAATATTACACCAACATATTCAACAGGATCATTGACATCAATTTCTGCTTTGTTTGGCACAGCCGTGAAAGGCTTAACATTTGGGAATAGCGTTATAAATGTTGCACCATATGCATTTTATGATTGTACGCAATTAACACCACTTTCATTACCAAACGCTGTTACAACTATTGACTATTGTGCTTTTTACGGATGTTCAAGTATCCCTGAGTTAATAATACCGGGTGCTGTTACATCAATAGGATCGAGTGCTTTTCAGAACTGTAGCTCTTTACATAAGCTTACTATTTCAGATGGAAGTTCAAGTTTAAACATATATGTTAATACAAGCACCTATACAGATGGAAGTTTCCGTAATTGCCCGATAGATACTGTTTATTATGGAAGAAATATAGCACCAAGTATTTCAGGGGGATCATATACATCAACATCAGCAATGTTTGGTACTGCCGTAAAGAGCTTAACTTTTGGGAATAGCGTTACAAATGTAGCACGATATGCATTTTATGGTTGTACTCAATTAACGCCACTTTCATTGCCAAACGCAATTACAACTATTAACTATTATGCTTTTTACGGATGTACAGGTATCCCTGAATTAATACTACCAAGTGCTGTAACAACAATTTACGATTATGCTTTTTACGGATGTTCAAGCATCCCTGAGTTAATAATACCGGGTTCTGTTACAACAATCGGACAAAGTGCTTTTCAAGGCTGTAGCTCTTTACATAAGCTTACTATTTCAGATGGGAGTTCAAGTTTAAGCATATATGTAAATACAATGTCTGGCACAACGCCATATTATTATGGAAGTTTTTATAATTGTCCAATAGATACAGTTTACTATGGAAGGAATATTACACCAACATATTCAACAGGATCATTGACATCAATTTCTGTATTGTTTGGCACAGTCGTGAAAGGCTTGACTTTTGGGAATAGCGTTACAAATGTTGCAACATGCGCATTTTATGGATGTACCCAATTAACGCCACTTTCATTACCAAGCGCTGTTACAACAATTAATAATTCTGCTTTTTATGGATGTTCAAGTATTCCTGAGTTAATAATACCGGGTGCTGTTACATCAATAGGATCGAGTGCTTTTCAGGGCTGTAGCTCTTTACATAAGCTTACTATTTCAGATGGGAGTTCAAGTTTAAGCATATATGTAAATACAATGTCTGGCACAACGCCAAATTATTATGGAAGTTTTTATAATTGTCCGATAGATACAGTTTATTATGGAAGAAATATTACACCAAATCTTTCAAGCGGTAACTTGAATACGACATCATATCTGTTTGGCACAGCAGTGAAAGGCTTAACTTTTGGGAATAGCGTTACAAATGTTGCAACATGCGCATTTTATGGCTGTACCCAATTAACGCCACTTTCATTACCAAGCGCTGTTACAACAATTAATAATTCTGCTTTTTATGGATGTTCAAGTATTCCTGAGTTAATAGTACCAAGCTCTGTAACTACAATTGGACTAAAAGCTTTTCAAAGTTGTACTTCATTACATAATCTAACTGTTTTAGATGCAGGTACGGATTTAAGCATATGTGTTAATTACACTTATAATTCAGTACAATATAATTATGGAAGTTTTTATAATTGTCCGATAGATACAGTTTATTATGGAAGAAATATTACGCCAAATCTTTCAAGCGGTTACTTGAATACGACATCATATCTGTTTGGTACCGCAGTGAAAGGCTTAACTTTTGGAAATAGTGTTACGAATGTTGCAACATGCGCATTTTATGGCTGTACCGGAATGGAAAAAATCTATTCAGATGCTTCAAACCCACCGGCAATAGCAACAAATGCTTTTACAAATGTTCCAGCAGCAACTCCTGTATTTGTTACTTGTGGTTATTTATATTTATATCAAAACTCAACTGACTGGACAAACCTTTTTTCGAATATTTCTGTCGAAAATCCAATTTTTGACGTAATCTTAGTAGTTGAAAGTAATGATAATCAATTTGGTTTTGTTGAAATTACCACTCAACCCAATTGTACCGACAATCAGGCTGTTTTTTCCGCAACTCCAAACACTGGTTATTGCTTTTACCAATGGAACGATGGAAATACTACTAATCCAAGAACGGTAAATGTAAATTCAAATATTACTTATACTGCAGTTTTTGAACACATTCCGTTAATTACAGTTTTAGCAAATGATGTATCGTATGGAACAGTTGCTGTTGCGCAATTTCCAACTTGTAGCAACAATTTCCAGGGAATAATATCTGCAACACCACACACGGGTTATTACTTTACCCAATGGAACGATGGAAATACTTCTAATCCAAGAACGGTGACAGTAAATGCAGATATTTCGTATACCGCGATTTTCTCTGCATTGCCAGGTACTGCAGGAAACCCTTACCTGATCACAACTGCGGCGGAACTTGCACAATTGGCAACTTGGGTAAACAATGGTACTGCCCCTTACGCCAATGCTGGAGTATATTACAAACTTGCCAACAACATTGACCTTTCGGGTTATCAAACAGGTGTGGGTTGGACACCCATTGGAACACCAACCAACCAGTTCAAAGGGAACTTTGACGGTAATGGTAAAATAATAACCGGCCTAAAAATATACGCGAACAATCTTAATTATAATACCAATATTAAATACGTGGGTTTATTTGGTTGCTCTAACGGATCTATAAATAATGTTTGTATTAGCTATATGGATATTTATTTACGTGACGAAGGTGGTGTATTTGCTGGTGGGATTGTGGGATATAATTATTCAAATGGTACCGTGTCAAACTGCAATTCTGCAGGGTTGATACAATGCCTATGTGTTAATGGTACTGCTGGTTCCGGACAATCTTGTGTAGGTGGCATAGCGGGTGTTTCTGAAGATGCAATTTCAAACAGCCATTCTTCAGCTACTGTGATAGGCACTTCTGGTTATTATAATATGTATAGTTCTGAGTGCCCCTCTTATGCAGGCGGTATAGTAGGATATATGTGGCAAAACGCAACTGTGTCAAACTGCTATTATTCAGCGCATGTAATGAGCGAAAGCTCTTCTTTTTCGACTTGTGCAGGCGGTATAGTGGGATGGATAGGGCAAAACACAACTGTGACAAACTGCTATTCTCAAGGGCAGGTTAATAGTACAAATTCTCCTTCTTCCACTACGATATATGCTCGTGCAGGTGGCGTTGCAGGGATAGTTGATCACGGCACGGTGTCAAACTGCTATTCTACAAGCACCATAAGCAGCAATAGTACTTATATTGCTTTATCAGGTGGAATAGCAGGTCAATGTGTCGGTACTATATCCAACTGTGTGGCATTAAATCCTGGTTTGACCTGCTCCAGTACATATTTTGGGCGAGTAACGGGATATAACGCCGGCACACTTCTAAACAATTTTGGCTTTTCGCAAATGGTAAATCCTTCGGGAGACACCATATGGAACAACATTGGGGCGACAAACCTGGATGGTGCGAGCTTGAATAAAGTACAAATAAATACTGACGGCACACTGGGTAACCACTTTACAACAGCAAACGGCTGGACAACCCAAAATGGCGAACTGCCCGGCCTGTTTGGAAATACGGTTGATATGCCATTACATTTACAAATGGTTGCGCCCGTAATTACAATGGTAAGTTTGCCAAACGGCGAAACAGGAATTGCATACAGCCAAACACTCACAGCAACCGGTGAAACGCCAATGACATGGAGTCTTGAAACGGGCAGCCTGCCAAATGGGTTATCCCTTTCAACAAGCGGAATAATATCAGGCACGCCGACAACGGCAGGAACGTATAATTTTACTGTAAAAGCAACCAACGGCGCAGGTAACGATACAAAACAATTAAGCATTTTAATTGTATCCGGTGTATCCGGGCATATCATTGCCGGGAAAACACGGTATCTGAAAAAGGCAATTGCAGGGAATCCCGCGCCAAATCAGCCCGTATACAACGCTGTAACATATAATATTGATAATGTAGAAGTGATCCTGAATACCAGCCCGGGCGGGGCGGTAGTGGCAACCACTATGAGTGATGCCAACGGGAATTATCAATTTACCAATGTCCCGGATGGAGACTATATACTGGCTTACGACCACATCCCTTATCCTGACACCATGCAATATGTAAATCATGTTAATGCTATTGACCTTGCATTATTAAAATACAACATAGGCCACAATCCGGTAAGCGATCCGTCAAGATATTTTTCCGACAAACACAGAAGGGGCGCGGATGTGGATAATAATGCGTCCGTTAATAGTGTTGACATGGCGAGAATCAGTGCAAAGATCGGGATGCCAAGCGATCCGGCAAGAAATTTCCCGAAAGGAAACTGGGTAGCTTTTGATACCCTGGTAACAGTGGCCGGTACCGACTTAAACGTAACCCTGCAAACAGTTGCCTTTGGCGACTACGATGCATCCAGTGGAAAATACCAAGGTGCTGTAACCAACTGGAGTATGGCAAAAGTACTGCCTGATGAGGATATCATCATCCGTTCAGACGAATCAATCATGATAAGTGATCCTGATTATTTTGAAGTTCCCCTACGGATAAGCACCAAAATGAATGAGCTTTCCGCAGTGGGCCTGGAGTTGAACTATCCCAATGATAAATACAAACTGGTAAGTGCCTCCATGTCCAATACCGGCAAAGACAATGGTCCGGCAAAGATCAATCCTACATTGGAAGAAATCATTGCAGCAAATAATGACCTGCTGGTAACAGATGACCAGGGAATAATCAGAGTGGTTTTTGCCACCACAGATCATTTTGATGTTGCTGCTAATGATGAACTGGTAAGGCTTGGCTTCCGTCCGCTCACCAATGCGGGCCAAGGAGAACTGGATTTTTACCTGAAGGGCACCGGTTTGATAGCCAATCAATATGGTGAAATTAATGAGGATGCCTTCCTTACTATGCCAAAGATCTTTGTCCAGGGAGAGGAGCCGCAAGCCGGATATGAATTTTCCGGTTATCCCAATCCCTTCAATGATGATGCAACTTTGACATATTTTATTCCGGAAAACGGCAAGGTAAAACTGAATGTGTACAATTCTCTTGGCGAACTAATCACAGAACTGGTGAATGAAACTCAAACCATCGGAAATCATACTGTTGTATTTTCGCAAAAGAACCTGTCTTCTGGCATGTACACGTTCAAACTTGAATTTGCAGGTTGGGATAAATCAAAATGTATGGTGATCAGGATGGTGCATTGATTTAATACTGTAGAATCCACAACAATTAGCAGCATTTATCTGAATCCTGTTAAAGATTATTTCTTCATAGATGCCGAAAACAATGCTACAATAACACTTTACGACATTTTAGGTAAAGAAGTTCTATTTCACAATGCAAGCGGCACAACAAAAATAAACATGGACCATTTACTGGATGGTATCTACTCCATTCTTATTATTTTAAGTGATGGAATTATTGGAAAAACTAAAATTGTTAATCAGTAAAGGCAGGAAGATAATCAGCCTATCATTTGATGAATTCCCATTAAGACCAAAAAAATCAAATATGGGATTTTTGAAAATTGTTTGGTAAACGATTAACCCATAATAGCCAATGTATCTTCATCAGTACACCACTGTCTCCGGATACCCAAAGCCATTATATTCTTTGGCCGAATTGATATAGGCACCTGCAGGATAAACAAGGAAAAAATCACCTGCTTTTACAGTTTCCGGCAGCATCAGGTTTTCAGCAAAAATATCATGGCTGTCGCATGTGGGGCCGGTAATGTTGTATGGCAACAATTTCACAGTTTCGTTTGTCTTATAAGGGTACACAAGCTGATATTTCAACCCGCCCATTATCCATTGAAACCCTTGAAAAATGCTGCTGTCTAAGAATATCCAATGTTTTTTGCCGCGTTTGATAACGGCCGTTACAGCTGATAGCATGACTGCGGTGTTGGCCATGATAACAGAGCCGGGTTCGGCCATTATTGTCATGCCATGTTTTATTCTGAAAATCGCCAGTTGAGGTTTAATTTTTTTGGAAATATTGTTTAGCAAGGCGTATTGGTCCACGCCATGGGCCGGGAACCCGCCACCGATATTTAGGAAGTTGAGTTTTATTCCTTTTTCTTCAAGTGCTGTTGTTACTTGCGCCGCTATGTTCATGGCCGCCTCAAAGGTTTCCGGCAGGGTGTTGTTCCATCCCACATGGAATGCGATGCCTACCGGCCTTAATCCACAGTCTGTCGCCATTTTCATCAGCCTGCAGGCTTCCTGGGACCTGGCTCCAAATTTGTGTTCCAACTTCCATTCCGCACCCTTGTTGGGAACGGCAATTCGCAGATACACATCCGAAGCCGGGGCGTGTTGACTAAGTTTTAAAAGTTCGCTTTCTGAATCAAAAGCAAAAGTTTTGATGCCATAATCATGAGCCAACCGGATATGTTTCTGAATTTTTACCGGATTGCTGAAAATGATTTTATCAGGATCTGTCTGAATGTTTTTGAGCATCTCCAACTCTCCGGCAGAGGATATCTCAAAACAGACACCAAGCTTTTTAAGAAAGCTCAGTACGGCAATGTCGTGGTTTACCTTGACCGGAAAATAAACTTGTCGTTCCCTGATGCTAAAACATTTTAAAAAGTAATGCAGATTGTATGCTATCTGTTCCTTGCTGCAAATTATGACAGGCGTAGCAACTGTTGCTTTGAGAGCAGTAACTATGTTTTTTTTGAGTTCGGTGGGAAAAGCAGACAGGTTGTACATTTTTTACATTAGTTAAGCAAGTTAAATAAGTTAAATGAGTTAAATGAGTTGATTAAGTTAAACGGGAGGGGAAATCAGTAAATCACTACTTTTTTCCTTTGTACTTATTTAACCTAATCACTAGTTAACTAGTAAGTTAAATAAGTCGATTAAGTTTGAATGAGGAAATGAGGAGTAAGGGGTAAACGCTTTCGTTCCTCCTTATTTCCTCCTTTGTACTTATTTAACCTAATCATCAGTTAACTTGTAAGTCAAATAAGTTGATTAAGTTGGAATGAGGAAAAGAGGAGTAAGGGGTAAACGCTTTCTTTCCTCCTTTCTTCCTTTGTACTATTTGACCCAATCAACCTATTTAACTTAATCCTTCCTATAGCAATCCTCCGTTCATAAATATCTTCGCCTGTGCGTCATAAAACTTATTGACTTTCCCTGTCTTATTGTTGGTCAGGTTGGTAATCTCGCCGCTGAGAAAATCAATTTTTGCAGTGTCGCCGTCTTTCAGCTCAAGCTGGTCAAGCACTTCGGGATTGTATGTCAGTATGGGGAATGCAGCATTGATGGCATTGCGTTCGTAAATTGCTCCGTAAGATTCGGCTAGTATGCATGAAATTCCTAACGAAACAAAGCAATCCACGGCTTGCTGACGCGAGCTGCCTGCTCCAAAATTCTTTGCAGTGATGATGATGTCGCCGGCTTTGGCTTTCTTTGCAAAGTCTTCGTATCCCTTGAGGTTGTCAAACGAATACTGTCCCATTTCTTTGATATCGGTGATGGTCAGGTATCGGTTATGATAAATCATATCGGTGTCGATATCATCTTTTTTGATGATCCATACCCTGCCTTCCACTACTGATGGCTTTTGGGTTTTCTGCATATTTTCGCTTTTTGCCGAAGGTTTTAAAATTCCGAGTTTGCCGAAAGCAGCCGGTTCTGAAGGGAGTTGGTCGGGTGTTGTAATGCATCCGGCAACAGCCGAGGCAGCTACCACGGCAGGCGAAGCAAGGTACACAAAACCTTTTCCCTGTTTGCCTTCAAAATTACGGTTTCCGGTACTGATAGTAACTTCCTGAGGCCCGTTTTGCCCAACCTGTCCTGCAGCACATCCTGCGCAGCCTGCGTTGGAAACCATGGCTCCGGCATCTTTGAATATTTTAATAAGGCCTTCTTCCAATGCCTGATTCCAGATATCGTCGGTGGAGGGAACTATTTTTAATACTACGCCGGGGGCCACTTTTTTGCCTTTTAAAATACCCGCGGCAATGCGCAAATCATCAATGCGCCCATTGGTGCAACTGCCAATGAAGGCCGAATCGATTTTGGTTCCTTTTACTGATTCCACGCTGGCGTCGTCGTGTGGATGTCCGGGACGTGCCACCATCGGAACAAATTTGCTGATATCAATATCGAAAACCTGTTGATATACGGCATCAGCATCAGCTTTTACCGGTTCTATCTTTTTTCCGGTAACTTTTTCAAAATGGCTGATGATAGCAGTAGTCGGAGTGAAGAAGATGATGATAGCGCCCATCTCCGTAGCCATTGAAGAGATGGTGATGCGTTCGTCCACGGTGAGTTTGTCGGTTTCTTCACCATAAATTTCTACGGAGGTACCTAACAGTTTATTTGCCCCGAAAATGCTCAGCAGGTTGAGTACGATGTCTTTTGCTGAAACATTAGCCGGGCGTTTTCCGGTAAGGTTTATTTTTACAGAATATGGAACTTTAAACCATACATAGCCCTTGGCCCATGCAGCGGCAATGTCCTGATCGCCCATGCCCTGGCCGAAACAGCCGATGGCGCCCATAATGTTGGCATGTGAATCGGTGGAAACAAAAGTGCTTCCCGGCCAGGCCAGGCCGCCGTCGATAGCCTGATGCGTGCCGATACCGGCATCAATATCGTAAACACGGATGTTGTTTTCACGGGCATATTGCCGGCACAGATGCTGGTTGGCAGCATATTTCTGGTCTGAACCGCCGGGGTTGCAGTCAAAGGTAAAGACCGTCTTCGACGGGTCGTTTACCGTGAGTCCGTTGTCCAAAAGATTTTTTACAACGTTGGCACCTCCAAAGTCGCGTGCGGCACGGGTGTCGATGGTTACATCAATGATGTCGTCAGGCTTTACGGTTGCCTGGTTGGAATGTTTTGCAAGAATTTTTTCTATTAGTGTCATGGCTCTATTTTATTATTTCTTTTTTCATTTATCCAATTTTTTTTAAATTTCTTTGCGACTTAGCGCCTTTGCGAGAAAAAAATAAAAAGTATTTACTATTCTTATTTATTTTAATCGGTCCTTGAATGGTTCAAAAGTCATGAAATCGGCGTGGTGCACGACGAAAGCCTCGGTGGTTCTTTTCACCATATCGCCTTCACCGGCGTGGGTGGCAATGATATGGCAAACTTCTGCAGGAACACCGCATTGCTCAGCCAGCGATACACCGCTAAATGGATGGCGCAGGTATTTTCCATATTTTCCCTGGACGGATTTTCCGTCTTTCATCTCATATTCAAGCAGTTTTCCAACATCAGCAAGAATAGCTCCTGCAATAAGCACATCCATGTTAACCGGAAGGTCATCTTTAAAAAATTTGTTCATCTGTTGGCCGCAATCTTTGGCAATGTGCACCACAGCACGCTTGTGCCCCATAAAAGTCACTTTCAGGTCTGGTCCGGCAAGTAATGTAAAAGGAATAGTGTTCAGGTCTTTGACTGTCAAAACACTTTTTTCGAGAGCTACTTCCCAGGTTTTTGCAGTTTTTTCACGCAGGGATTCATCTTTGATCCACATGAGTTCGGGCCATAATTCTAATACTTGTGCATTCATAGTTTTTTTGGTTTTAGTTAATATAAAATTTCATTTTTTACCACAGATTTGGTTTATATGGAAAAACATCTGCCAATTCGCCGGAATAATAAAACTCATAAGCCAATGCTCCAAATGTATAATTTTTTTCTTTAATCTGAATAGTTGAACCACCTACTGAAGGATTTGATTTCGGAACGGAACAGGCATAACCGACATTATACAGCGTCGCGAGTATTTCCGGCCGGTCCGAGATATCATATCCGGATCTTTTCCATTGCTGCCGGACTTCTTTTAAGATCACGGCGGCATATAAGTAAGAATAATAGTGGTTACGGTAATTCACCAGCCGGTCGTAACGTTCTTTTGTTACATCCGTGGTGCTGAAATCCAGCTGATGTTGGTATTTTTTTCCAGGATAAAAAATGGATGTGGAATCTTGAAGGTATTTTTCTGCCAGCATGGCCGTTTCTTCCTTAACACCGGTAACACCCAGCGAAAATTTCGCTTCCACCGATAAAATTTTTAATGGGCTGATAACGGTTTTATAGACTTCCCGTGTTGAATTGAACAGGCGCATTTGTTCCCCCAGCAATACGGATACAATAAGCCTGGGTTCCACATCCATCACCATACCCGCACTGTCGATCAGCGACGTATCTTTCATCACGGCAATTTTAAAATCCGACCATTCGGGAATGTTCATCCATTCATATAAATTACAGTCTTTTTGAGCATTTGTCCTGTTATGACCGAATAAAATCTCACATTCTTTTATTTTGTTGGTGTAATCATTGCTGTCTATCATATTAAGGCCGGCCGCGTCAATCATGCGTTCTGCTATGGCTATGTTCTGATGTTGCAGATAGGCCTTATGAATCAATTGTGCATTTGCAGGGTAGTATTCATTTAATACATTCAGCTTGGAATAGAATTTTGCGATCCTGAAGACATCATTTTCTGAAGAATCACTTTTAAGTGAACTATAATCATTATCCATCTTCTGAAAATACCGGTCGTTATAATCCACAGCTCCGGGATCATTGAATACATGCAATTTGATACCTACAAAGGCCGTAGTCAACATAAAACCTATCAATGCAAAAAGTACGGTAAGTATTATCGAGGAGTACCTGATGGCTTTGTTTTGTTTTAACTTTTTAAACATTTATTACAGAATACTTTAGTCGTTTGTTTTTTTTCTGATGCCCAGGACATTGGGCATTTTTCTCAATTCATTATTATCATCGTCGGGATTGGTCCGGGATACATAACTCCCGAATTTTATGATCTCGTTTTTTCCAACATTAACATACAAAGAAGCTTCCGGGCCACCTTCCAGATACATCGCCGTTTGAATCTGCAGCCCGGATTTCAGCATGAAATTAATGAACTCATTTGCGCTGTATGGTGAACGGGAAAATAAGAAAAGGGTATTACCTGATTTATCAACTGCCAGGACGGTCATGCTGCATCTTAATTCGGGTTTTTTGTTCCAGTAAACAGCTTTCCCTTCATTATCAATCATCCGGATTGATTGGAAACAGGAGTGATAATTTTTTAATATGTACTTCCAATCCTGATTAACCATGTCAACAATCTGTAATGAAGCCAGTGATTTGTTTTTCGGATTGAAAACAGCCAGGGCATTAAAATTTTCTTTCACCTTCGCGTTGTTTACATGGTCATAATGTTGCATTAGCCCGACACCGCTGATGTGATCCTTTAGTGAGTACATTCCGGCATTAATTCCCCCGGTCAGGTTACTTGCATCACACCAATCTTTAATAGTCCTCAGGAGGCTGTCGGATTCGCTTGAAGCGACCAGCTCAAAATCAAAAAATGCCGGATCAATTTTAAGTATGCTGACCTTGGAATCAGAAAATTTTGAAATATAAGGGCCTGTCATTTCAGTATAAAACAACCCTTTATCCAGCTCATTCCACGTGATGTCTTCCGGCTTTGTTACAGATGCCGGATTTTTTCCCGAAAAAAACAGGATCAATACAAAAATACCGGGGATGGTTTTTTTCAGAAAATCGTATTTATTTTGAGATATCATGACGGCCTGCATTATAAAGCAAAACAGATTGATGTTTGTCTAAAGATGATTAAACTACAACAATCTGTTTTGGGTGTGATTGGACACGGTGCCTACATCTTTGCGATGATTGCGTCGGCCATCTGGGTAGTTGAAGCAGCGCCCTGGTTAATGACTTCCTGGGTACCCCTCATTTTAAGCATATCGTATGCGCGTACTTTTCCTTCAGCTACAACTGATTCTGTTGCTTTGCGGATGCGGTTGGCAATTTCGTTTTCGTTCAGATGTTCGAGCATCATCACGGCTGAAAGGATCATAGCAATCGGGTTCACTATGGATGGGTTGAGATCAGCGTATTTTGGAGCTGAACCGTGTGTTGGTTCAAAAACTGCAACACCGGAATCCGGATTGAACTGTGCTGAAGTTGCGAATCCCAAGCCGCCAATCAGGCCGGCAAATCCATCAGATACAATATCTCCAAACATGTTCTCAGAGATAATCACATGGTAGTTTTCAGGATTTTTGGTCAGCCACATCATCATAGCGTCGATGTTTACATCTTCCACGCGAATGCCGGGGTATTCATTTTTGCTCATTTCCTGGGCGATCTTCAGCATCATGCCTGATGTTTCGCGGATCACATTAGGTTTTTCGCATAAGGTGACCTTGTCAAAACCACGTTTTTTTGCGTATTCAAAGCCTGCCCTGATAATGCGGGTACAGAATTTTTTGGTGGTGATACGGGTTGACACGGCCAGCTCTTCGCGGGGGCACCATTCGAAATTAGGTTTGAAACGCGGATGCGTCATCAGGGCATTATACACATTGTCGGGAGGGTTGGTCCATTCCACACCGCCATAGAGACCTTCGGTGTTCTGACGGAAAATCATGGTGTCAACAATTGGTTCGTCAACTCCACCGGCTGCGTTGCGGCGGACGAAGTTCAACGGGTTGCCTTTCAGTGTCTGGCAGGGACGCATGCAAATGTCGAGGCCGAATTTTTGCCGCATGGTTACTATAGGGCTGTAATACACCAGGCCCTTGCCCTGCAGTTCGGGAACAAGTTCGGCTGCAGCTTTATCTTTTGGTTTCGAGGTGATAGCGCCGAAGAGCCCAATCTTATGTTCTTCAAGGAGTTTGATGGTACGGTCGGGCAGCGGGTTTCCTTCTTTGCACCAGAATTCCCAGCCGATGTCGCCATTAACGTATTCAGCATCAAAGCCTGCTGCATCGAGGACTCTGATTGCTTCTTTCAGTACGGTTGCTCCAATGCCGTCGCCGGGCATTGCTACGATGGTTCTTTTTGCCATAAATGTATGTTTTTTTGAGATTTAGGTTCTTTTATGACTACAAAATTATAAATTTTATTGTTGAAAAATATTTATTTACAAAATAAAATATAACGCCTTGTTTTGTTAAAACTGAGCGTTCGTAATACCATTGTTAAGTATGTTTTTTATTGACTATTTAGTCAGATATGACGTGTGCATATGTTTTAGGTGAAATTTCAAAAAACATCGTTATAACTGAAAAGTTGTAATTTTACATCATCAAAAAAACACAAAAAATGAGAAATATCCTTGTTGTACTTATGCTTTCCCTGCTCATGGTGTCGTGTTCGCAGGGCCCGAATGAAAAAGGCGAATATGTCATTAAGCCCGGTGGCGATGCCAAAGAGATACACGTAAAATACAATGCCAACGGCAACCTTGAGTACATTCAGCAATATGCCGGCGAAAAGGCCGAAGGGATTTACCTGAATTTTCACGATAATCAGCAGCCTGATAACCTTACTTTTATCAAAGAGGGGAAAAATCATGGTACAGGGCTGGTTTTTCATAAAAACGGCATGCTCAACAATGTCGGAAATTATGTAGATGGTGAACGTTCGGGATGGTTTTATGTTTTCGACAGAAACAGCGTGCTTACAGGAAAGCGCGAGTATATAGTCCTGGATGGCAAAAGCTATCTGAATCAGTGGATAGAGTACGACCGGAATGGCTTGCCTGATAAGATGAACAGCAGCTACCTGAATGTGAAGGCCCCCAAAGACACCATAAAAAACGGCGAAGAATTTCAACTGTCGGTTGCTCTGGAAGCATCCTTTTTTAAACAGTACATGTTGCTGATTGTTGGTCCTTTTGACGAAAAATACCAACTGCCGGCCAACGCGACCTGCGATACAATCAAGAGCAACAACTACAACGCATTGTACAAAACAAAGAGTTATAAAAAAGGTAAAAATGTTATCAGGGGGATGGTGCAGGAGATAAAATTAAAAGATAATGAAAGCGCTTACGAAGTTCGTAAGATATACTTCTCAACAGAGTTTTTTGTCAGTAAATAACACGGTAAACAGAATTTTATGATAAAGCAAATCATATTTATTATTGCTCTGGCAATAACGCTGGGTGTTTTTTTCTACACGATATCCCGTCTGTACAAGTTTTTCGGTTTCACTAAGCCATTTGCTCTGGGCACCTGGGGCAAGCGATTTCGTGTTATGTTTAAAGTGGCGATTTTTCAGTCAAAAATCTTTCGTCGTCCGGTGATAGGCTTTTTCCACGCCATGGTGTTTTGGGGATTTTGCGTAATACTCATTGGCAGTATCGAGATGGTTATCGATGGCGTTTCGGGGTCAGAGCGTGTGTTGTCCTGCCTGGGGGTGTTTTATGATATTATCACGGCATCCGGAGATATCTTTGCCCTGATCATTATCGTGGCAATAATTGTTTTCCTGGTAAGAAGGCTAGTTATAAAAGTAAAGCGCTTTGAAGGTATCGAAATGAAGCCGAAAAACCACTGGGATGCAGCCATGGCGCTTACGATGATTCTTATTCTGATGATATCACTGCTGGGGATGAATACCTTTTATCTTACTTCCTGCGAGTTCCTAAAACACGATGTTCATGGCACATACCCGGTAAGTTCTTTTCTTGCAGGCTGGATGGGCGTTGGTGAAGAAGACTATGATTTTTACCAGCTTTTCTGGTGGATTCATATTCTGCTGATTTTTGTATTCGCCAACATACTGCCTTATTCCAAACATTTTCACATCTTTTTGTCGGTGTTTAATGTGTTGTTTGTCAGGTTAGACCCGCTCGGAAAACTTCCAAATATGCCAAGTATAACACGCGAAGTAAAGATGATGCTTGATCCTTCTCTTGCTAATGCTGAAAACAGTGCAGAGCCGGCTATAGAACGCTTTGGGATAAAAGACGTAGAAGACGGTACCTGGAAAAATTATTTCGATTCTTTGACGTGTACCCAATGCGGCAGATGCACTTCGGTGTGCCCTGCCAACATTACGGGGAAGAAACTTTCGCCCCGCAAGGTCATGATGAATTACCGTGCCCGAATGAAAGAAAAGGGTCCCGGCATGATAAAGCAAGGCAAGGAGTATGATGATAAAAAGTCGCTGATCAATGATGATTATTTAAGTTTGGAGGAACTCTGGGCATGCACCACCTGTAATGCCTGTGCCAAGGAATGTCCGCTGATGATCAACCAGCCCGAGCTGATAATGGGGATGCGGCGTTACCTGGTGATGGAAGAGGGTAATGCGCCCGCCCAACTTAAGACCATGTTTGCAAATATTGAAAATAACGGCGCCCCCTGGCAGTTTTCGCCGGAAGACAGGATGCAGTGGGCGGAGGATTTGGTTTTAAAGGGGTGAAGGGGAGAGGGAAGCAGGAAGTAGGAAGCAGGAAGTAGGAAGCGGGAAGTAGGAAGCGGGAAGTAGGAAGCGGGAAGTAGGGAAGCAGGAAGTAGGAAGCGGGAAGTAGGAAGCGGGAAGTAGGGAAGCAGGAAGCAGGAAGCAGGAAGTGGGGGGGGTGAAAGTGGAACGAAAGACAATTATTTAAAAAACAATAAAATTATCAAAATGAAATTTAAATTTGAAAACTTAATTATATGGCAAATGGCGATGGATTTTGGCGAGAGCATAAATAAGCTTTCTAGCCGTTTTCCTAAAAGTGAAATGTATAATCTTAGTTCGCAAATTAGCAGGGCAGTAGATTCCATTGCTCTGAACATTTCAGAAGGCTCCATTGGACAGTCAAAACCTGAATTCAGAAAGTTTATGGGTTACTCTATCAGGTCTTTGGCCGAAGTGGTTACCTGCCTTCATAAGGCATTCAAAAGAAATTATATCACAAACCAAGAATTTAATGAGCATTACGAATTTGCATTCAATCTGATGAACATGATGGTTGCATTTAAAGAAAAAATAAAATAACTCCAACTGCTAACTTCTGACTTAAAAACCCCATTAATAAAAACCCTCCAAACAATAAAAAGTTCCCTGATGGATAAAAAAATAAAAATTGAAGTTCCTGTGATAGCCGATCTTGCGGCCAAAGGCGAAAATCCTGAATATCTTTATTGGGTAGGCTGTGCCGGCGCTTTTGACGACCGATACAAAAAAGTTTCCCGCGCCTTTATCAAAATACTCACACATTTTAATATCAGCTACGCCGTTTTGGGTGTGGAAGAAAGCTGCACCGGCGATCCCGCACGGCGTGCCGGTAACGAAATGCTCTTCCAGATGCAGGCACTCACCAATATTGAGACTTTTAAAAGATATGGTATTAAAAAAATCATAACCACTTGCCCGCACTGCTTTAATACCTTAAAAAATGAATATCCCGACCTCGGTGGCGAATACGAAGTGGTGCACTACACTCAATTTTTGCAACAACTGAAAAACAAAGGCATCCTGAAAATCAGCGACAATATTTTTTTGGGTAAAACCATTACCTTTCATGACCCCTGCTATCTTGGGCGCGCAAACTGCGAATATGAGGCGCCCCGGGAGGTGATTAAAACCCTTTCAACACATAATAAAGAAATGAAAAGGAATAAGAGCTTTGCTTTGTGTTGTGGGGCAGGAGGAGCACAGATGTTCAAAGAAGCCGAAAAAGGGGAGAAGGAAATTTTTATTGAACGTACAGAAGAAGCGTTGGAGACAGGCGCAGATATTATTGCTACCGCCTGCCCGTTCTGCATGACCATGCTCACCGACGGGCTGAAATACAAAAACAAGGAAGAAGAAGTGAAAAACCTTGATATCGCGGAGTTGATTGCCGAAGCACTGAATCTGTAATCGAAATGTGCTGAAGCCCTGAGTATTGGTTCATGTTTAGGAGGATGTCTCAAAAGTACATTGTCAGACTTTGTGCAAACCTTTAAGTCTGTCTCAACTATTTTATTTTCAATGCTTATAATTTATATCGCGTAATTGTGATAAACTCTATTATTAATACCGATAGCACATTCAATATAGTCCAATTTCGCTGCATCTCATTGTACTATTTTCATGTAGCATCGGCATTTACCATTGTAGCTTATTTTTTAAGGTAGACTAAAAAATAAGCACAAATGGTATAATAAATCAGAGCACTGAAGAGATGTTTTGAAAAAAAATAATATGATAAAATATTTTGATTTGAAATTTATTTTTATATATTTGTCCGAAATAGTTATTAAGCTTTTTAAGCAGTTACAATCATTTACAATTATTTTAATTTAAAAATTAATATGTTAATTTACAAATGTTTATAAGCCTAAAAATGGATAACAGTAATTCCAAAGATATAGTAAAAATAACACTATCCGATAGCTATCGGACCGATAGCTACCTGTTGGTGCAAGCCAACCGTTAGGCACAAGCGGAAAAAAGACAACGACAATGGAAAATTTGCTGCATAAAGACAAAGAAAAAGAGGAAAACCCAGCCCACAAAAGCAAGAGTGTGGCTGCCCTTCCCTGCAACCGTCCCTTCGCAGCCACACACATGCTTTTTTTGCCGACGCACCGCATTTATTGACTATCTTGCAACTTGATAAATAAATTGATTTTAAAGACACTTTTTGAATGAACAGTAAATATAAAAAACTCGAACTTTGTTGGCCTGGAAAGGATATTGAGGTTAAGCCCGAACCAAGAGTATTGATTGAAGACCCTGCAAAATCGTATGGCGAAGCCGATACCGAAAACATGCTGATACATGCCGACAATCTTCTTGCATTGAAAGCATTGGAACAAAGTTTTTCCGAAAAAATTAAGTGCATCTATATTGACCCACCGTATAACACAGGACAGGCATTTGAACATTATGAAGATGGCTTAGAACATTCTATTTGGTTAAGTTTGATTCGTGATAGGGTAAATGTTTTAAGGAAGTTATTGAAATCAGATGGAGTTTTCTTTTGTCAAGTAAATGATGATGAAATGGCTTATGCAAAAGTTTTGCTTGATGAAATCTTCGGAAGAGATAATTTTTTAAATACAGTTAGTGCCAAGATGAAACAAACATCGGGTGCAAGTGGAGGTGGCGAAGATAAAAAATTAAAAAAGAATATAGAATACATCCACATATATTCAAAAAACAAAGACAGTTTTAAGCAATTCAATGAAGTATATGATGAAGAAGACCTATTTGAGTTAATACAAGAAATGAGAGATGAAGGTAAAAGTTGGAAATATACAAGAGTAATTTATGGCTTAGAAGACAGAGTGTTTCTAAAAGAAACTGTTGATGGTAGTGGTCAACCAATAAAAATATACAAACATTCTAATATCGTTTACAAAACTATCTCTGAATTAATGGTGCAAGACGGATTAACGGAAAGAGAATGTTATGTAAAATACTATGATAGAATATTTAGAGATACCAATGCTCAAAGTTCAATTAGAACAAGAGTAATGGAAGCAACAGTTGGTGAAGGTGATTTTTTCAGTATTGATTATGTGCCTAAAACTGGAAAAAATAAAAACAAACTGACAACTCTTTATTACAAAGGGAATAACAGAGATTTAATTGCTTGGTTAAAAGATGTATGTGTAAAGAAAGGTGATAGATTGCTAAAACTTGAAAAAGCTGGTACATTTTGGGAAGGTTTCCCCCTAAATAATTTGACAAAAGAGGGAAACGTAAAGTTTCCCAATGGTAAAAAACCTGAAGCATTAATTCAAAAAGTATTAGAACTGTCGACAGAAGAAGAAGATTGGGTTCTTGATAGTTTTTTAGGTAGTGGTACAACTGCCGCAGTAGCTCATAAAATGAAGCGAAAATATATCGGCATTGAATTAGGACAACATTGTAACACTCATTGTTTACCACGTTTAAAATCTGTTTGCGATGGCTCTGACCAAGGTGGTGTTTCAAAAGCTTTTGAATGGAAAGGCGGTGGCGGTTTCAAATTCTATAATCTTGCTCCAAGTTTATTGAACAAAGACAAATACAATCAATGGGTTATCAATCCAAATTACAACGCTGATTTACTTGCAGCAGCTATGGCACGACACGAGGGTTTTTCATATTCACCCGATGAAAGT